>Ga0247832_1000883_pt1 | contig 57573 bp, 37 predicted proteins | sample LaCruzMarch2015__10_FD_192407 | JGI IMG/M metagenome (GOLD analysis project Ga0247832, IMG submission 192407) | Freshwater microbial communities from meromictic Lake La Cruz, Castile-La Mancha, Spain - LaCruzMarch2015_4m | ecosystem: Environmental > Aquatic > Freshwater > Lake | place: Spain... | reverse complement strand
TCGTCAACGGCTGACCATCTCTCTGCCCTATCGACATACAAGCCCGGAGCGTTAGCGATGGGACCAGCCTCCCACTTGATACAAGCCCGGAGCGTCAGTGATGGGATCAGTGGCCGTGTTCCGCCGGGCCGGCAGAAGTCTCCTTCGCGGGGACTTTCGCCGTGGGGCGTCATTGATGATGCCAGCCCTGACAGGGCGAAATTCCAACGCTCGTCGAGCTTCTGCCTATCCCGGCTCCCAACCCTCGTGCTCTCGACTCGTGATCAATCTCAGAGGTCCGGCTTGGCGGCGGCTGCTCACACCAGGGGCGACCGTGGAAAACTCTTCGCCATGGCGTCGAGAAATTCCTCGCGGCTCGTCACCCGCGAAACCCTGCCGCGGAAGTCGCGGGCACCCGGGAGACCCTGCGCGTAGGAACAGGCGAATTTCCGCATCAACAACGTGCCCCGTTCCACGCCGAACCGCTGGCAGACCAGGTCGTAGTGATGCAGCACCAGTTCCCGCTGCTCGTCGAGTGTTGGCTCGGCCGGCGTCGGCTCGCCCCGTAAGATTGCGGCGATCTGGGAGAAAATCCAAGGGCGGGCAAGCGCCTCCCGCGCGATCATCACGCCGTCGACTCCGCTTTCGCGCAGCCGGGCGACGGCCGTCTCGGCGGAATCGATGTCGCCGTTCCCCACAACCGGCATTCGCGAGACACCCCGCTTCACCTCTGCAATCGCTTCCCAGTCAGCTTTACCGGTGAAAAACTGTGCAGCCACCCGGCCATGAACGGTCAGGCACGATGCTCCGGCCTCCTCGATCCGCTGCGCGACTTCGACCGCCGTGCGGCAGGTGTCGGAGCAACCGAGTCGAATCTTCGCCGTCACGGGCACGCCGTCGCATGCCTCGACCACCCGCCGAACAATCATACCGACGCGGTCGGGGTCCCGAAGAAGCCACGAACCGCTATGCGCCTTCTCCGTCACCTGGCGTACCGGACAGCCGAAGTTGAGGTCGACCACGCTGACGCAGAAATCCTTCGCCAGCCGGCGGCCCACCTGCGCGAGATTATCTGGATCGTTGTCCCACATCTGCACGGCCAGCGGCCGCGGTTCATCGCGAACGCCCCAGAGTCGGTCGGGGTGCTCGCCGCGGTTCGTCTCCAGCCAGGTCGCGCTGCGGGCGGCGATCATCTCGGTGGCCAGCAGGCCCACGCCGCCATACTCACGCACCACCTGTCTGTAGGCGTAGTTCGTGTATCCCGCCATGGGTGCCTGCAGCACGGGTGGATCGACCACCACAGAACCGATGGTGAGCGGCGCGATCATGGTGTGCGGACTGGCAGGAGCGGGCATGGTGACAGCAGGCATGGCGAGAGCAACCGTCCGGAAAAAATCATCAAAAATGGCTAGGGCGATGTGGACACAGCCGCGGGGGGCGTGCCACGTGAAGCAGGCGGTGGCGTGCCACGTGAAGCAGGCGGTGGCGTGCCAGGGGAGGCAGGCGGTGGCGGGCCAGGGGAGGCAGGCACAGGAGCCGGCGGCGTGGCTGCCACGGGCTGGGGCCGCCACTGGATCGGCGTGCCGATGAGCATTGAAACGAAGCGGTCGTCCGGCACAGAAAGATCGGCAACGGCCATGGCGTATTCGGCGATGTCCAGGTTGTAGGCCTTCATGATCGTGACGAACTCGAGCTGCTGTCCTGTTACGGCCGCATGGGCGGCAGTGACGGCTTCAATCGGTCGCTGCCCCTTCGCGTGGTCGGCCTCCGCCATCTGCATCGCCTTCTGCGCGGCCATCACGGCGGCCGCGCGGGCTTCGAGTGCCTCGTGCTTCGAGGGGAGCATCTGCACGATCGCCCTGATCCGGCCCGTCGCCGGACGATTTGCGAAAATCGTGTCGAAGTGTGTCTGGTAGGGGCCCGCCAGCGGCCTGTCGACTGGCCAGGGCAGGGGGTCGCCGGCGGGCAGCCGCACGAGATCGACCAGTTCCTGCTGGGCGGCGATGAGTTCTGCGCGGGCGTCGGCGAGGTCGGCCCGTGCGGCGGCCACTGCCACGTCGAGCACGGCCCGGTCGTGCGGATCGCCGCTGGGCGCGATCAGCTCCAGCCGCTCGAGTGCCTCGGCAGTCCAGCGGAGCATGGCGAATCCGGCGGAGACCTTCCAATAGGCCTGCGAGATCCACAGCCGACGGCCGCGATCGCCAGAACGCTCGAGCGCCTCCACCAGCGGGAGCGGACGGGCATACACCGTCAGGCCGGCCATGGCTGGGGCACCGGTCGGCCGGCCGGGGCCTGCTGACGGACTGCCGACGGGAGGGCCGCCACGCAGACCGGACTCCAGCGGCTCGAGCGACCGTGACAACACGTCGGTCGCCACACTGACCGCAGGCTGTTCGCCGTGGCCGCCGGCAGACGACGGCACCACGATCGACACCGTTCCGTCAGCAGCCGGCTCACGCGGGACATCTTCGCACCGGGCGACCAACGGTATCAGCACGATCGCCAGACACAGCACGCGAAGCGACGAAGGGATAAGCATCCGTTCATCATAGCGGCAGGCCGCTGGCCGGGAAAACGCAGCCGGGCGCTGGCTCGCCGGCTGCGCGTGAGACCGTCGCGTGTCGCCGACAAACACCCCTGCGCCGACAAATACCCCTGCGCCGACAAATACGGGGGCATCACGAGGCCGCGTCGAGATACGGATCCTGGCTCATCTGGATATGGGCCTCAGCCCGCTGGCGTTCGACATACTCGAGCACGCGGCGCTGCCGAACGTGCCGCGCTTCGACACGCCTCTGCGCCTGCCGAAAGACCGCCAGAAGCTTCTCAGGATTGCCCTGCATCCGACCGGTGAGCCGGGCCACGATGCGGCGGGCCCGGGACGCACCATAGCCTGAGACGAGGATTTCGTCGTCGAGCGACACATACTGCCGCCAGGTGCCCGGGTCGCCCTGGCGGCCACAGCGGCCGACGAGCTGTCGATCGACCCGCGCGGAATCGTGCAGCTCCGTGCAGATCACGTGCAGGCCCCCGAGGTCGAACACACCCTCTCCCAGCTTGATGTCGGTGCCGCGGCCCGCCATGTTCGTTGACACGGTGATCTGGTTGCGTTGTCCAGCCCCTGCGACGATCTCGGCCTCTTTCTCGATGTGCCGGGCATTGAGCACCGTATGACGCAGGCCGGCGGCCTCGAGGAGACGGGAGAGTTCCTCCGATTTGTCGATCGACCGCGTGCCGATGAGAACGGGCCTGCCGAGAGCATGCATCTCCTTCACTTCGGTCACGATCCGCGCAAATTTCTCCGCCTGATTCACGCAGACCACCGGAGCGAGCCGCTGGCGGATCGCAGGACGGTTGGTGGGCACGACGGCCACCGCCACGTCATAGGTTCGGGCGAGTTCTGCGGCGCTCGTCGCGATCGTGCCGGTCATGCCCGCCAGATGCGGCCAACGGGCGAAGAGGTTCTGGAGGGTGACCCTCGCCGCGTGCCCGGAAGGGACAGTGATCTCGATCTGCTCCTGGGCCTCGACGGCCTGATGAAGGCCGTCCCGCCAGTTCCGTCCTTCGGCGGCGCGGCCGGTGGATTCGTCGATGATCACGACCTTCCCATCGCGGACAACATACTGCCGGTCGCGGATGAAAAACCGTCGAGCCCGTACCGCTCTCTCGACGGCCTCGTAGATCGCCAGAAGGCTCGCCGACTCGATCGCTTCGGGCCGGGCCATGGCCCGCACGCGGCTGCGGCCGCGGCCGAGCAGTTCGCAGGTCTGCTTCTGCGCCTCGACCTCGAAATCCTCGTTGGCTTCCAGCTTCAGGGCGGCCTGTGCGGCAAAGTGAAACATCGCCTGTTCCGCTGCCTGTGCCTCGCCCGGAGGCGACGCGATGATCAGCGGCGTTCGGGCATCGTCGATGAGCACGTTGTCGGCCTCGTCGACGAGCGCAAACCAGTAGGGCCTCTGCAGGAGTTTGGCGGCACCGCCGGGAGTTTTGCCGGTCAGGATCGCCCCCAGGTCGCCACGCCCCTCGGCGAGCTCGCGCCCCATCAGCCGGTCTTTGAGGAAGTCGAAACCAAACTCCCCCGCCGTGCCGTAGGTGACATCGCAGGCGTAGGCCTTGCGTCGCGCGTCAAAATCCTGCTGGGACTGCACGATGCCGACGCTCAGTCCGAGAGCCTCGTAGATAGGCGTCATCCACTCGGCGTCTCGCTTGGCGAGGTAGTCGTTGACCGTGGCGAGGTGGGCCCCGCGGCCCGAGAACGCATAGAGCACCAGCGGCAGCGTGGCCACCAGTGTTTTCCCTTCGCCCGTCTGCATCTCGACGATCGCGCCGTGGACGAGGGCCACGCCCGCCAGCAGTTGCACGTCGTAGTGTCGCATGCCGAGCCGACGCCGGCCCGCCTCGCGGGTGGCCGCAAAACTTTCGATCAGAAGCGAATCCACAAGCTCGCCGGCGCGGGCCCGATAGGAGAGCGACCGCCCGAGTCGCTTGAGTGCAAGGTCGTTCAGGCTCTCCATTTCGGAGGCGAGAGCCTCGATGCGGGCGACGAGCCGCCACGTCGATGCGTTGATGGCGGGCCGGGTGCCGGCGCCGAATCGGGGGGCTATGCCTGCCAGCCAGTCAAACATCGAACAACGCTCCGAGCCACGGTCATCCCGCAGGCGAGGGGCGGGAAGAGACCAGTATCAACGGCGGCGAGAAGACGGGCAAGCGTGCTTGGAAAGCACGGGTTGCCTCCGATGTTCACAGCGGCTTCGTGGCGACTTAGTAGCGTACCGGCTGGGCTGGAATCGACCGGGCCGGTGGCATTCCACTGGTGGTTGAGAAGGGCCACCAGTTGCCGTTGGCCGTCTGCTGCTGTGGCCCGGTGGGCATTTGCGGCATGGCCTGCTGGAACTGGTTGTTGACCTGCTGCTGCGCGTTCTGCATCCCCTGCTGAACCTGATTGTTCAAGCCCTGCTGGTATTGGTTCGCCGTGTTCTGCAGCTGGTTGTTGAGTTGCTGCTGCTGGGCGGTCAGCGACTGCTGGGCCTGGTTGGCGTATTGCTGCGGCTGGGCCTGCAGTTGGTTGGCATACTGCTGCGCCTGGTTGGTAAGGCTCTGTTGATACTGGTTGGCCTGATTGGACAACTGCGAGCCGTATTGCTGCATGTTGGGGGCCTGCATGGCGGGCGGGGCCGTCGCATTGCCCGACTGAGCCCAGCTCCACGTATTCGATGCGGGAGCCGCCGGCTGCGCAACGCTCTGCCAACTCGTGGCCGGCCCGGGCATCGGTTGCGTGCCGGGTGCGGCGGGATAGGCAACGGCCTGCGGGGCGGCGGAGTAACTCCCGTAGCTGGCCGGTTGTCCGATCATGCCGGTGGCGGGTGGGGCGACGGTGCTGCCGTAGACCGGTGCCGCCGTCTGCGGTGGGGTCTGGCAGCCGGCGAGGCCGAGCAACGCCACGGCGGCGAGGGCGGCCGTGGCGAGGCAGAGATACGATCCGTGGTCACCCAGTCGGGGGATGCCGCCCCGGAAGCCGGTGTCAGACCGGGGCCGAGAGGACTCGGGGCGGCAGCGGGAAAATTGCGACACGGCTCATACTCCGCGGGATGGCGGTTCAAAAACAGGCATTGGGCCTGAACAGGCAGAACACGCTGGGCATGGCTCTTGTGCGATGCACACTCTGTGGTCTGGAAATGCCTGAATGCGGGGGGAGGATAGCGGGTGGCCCGTATGAATCCAGACCAGTTCTGGGAATCCATCCATGACAATCCCGAATATCATGCCAATCATGAAAAGTCCGGCCGATTCCCCCGCTGCGAGTGAAGCCGCCGCTGCCGGTGGGGCCGCAGGCGTGTTTGTGGACGCCCTGCGGCGGGAGGCGGTTCGGATCGGTTTTTCCAGGCTGGGGATTGCCCCGGCCGTGCCGCCCCGGCGGCAGGACCTCGTCCGCCGCTGGCTCGACCGGGGGTTTGCGGGCGTGATGCAGTCCTGGTTCGAACGGCAGGAGTCGCTGCGGTCCGATCCGGCCTCGCTCCTCTCCGGCGTGCGGAGCGTGATCATGCTTGCCACGGACCATGCGATCGGGGCGACCACCGACGCCACGGATGCCGGCCTGGCAGGGGAGGGGAGGGGCCGTGTGGCCCGCTATGCGTGGGGCGATGATTACCACGATCTGCTCCGCGGCCGCGTGAACACGCTCGGGGCCTGGGTGGAGTCACAGCTGCCGGGCTGCCGCACCCGTGGCGTCGTCGATTCGGCGCCGCTGGCCGAGAGGGAATTCGCCTGGCTGGCCGGACTCGGCTGGTTCGGGAAAAACACGATGTTGATCGATCCCCGCGCGGGAAGCTTCTTTTTTCTGACGGCGTTGCTGACCGATCTGGAGCTGCCCGCCGACACGCCGATCGAGGTCGACCACTGTGGTACCTGCACGGCCTGTCTCGATGCCTGTCCAACCGGTGCAATCGTCGAACCTCGCGTGCTCGATGCCAACCGCTGCATCAGTGCGCTCACGATCGAGGACCACGGGCCGATCGCCACCGATCTCCGGCCTGGCATGCAGGACTGGATCTTTGGCTGCGACATCTGCCAGGAGGTCTGTCCGTGGAACCGCCACGCGCCGGGATCGACTGAGCCGACGTTGCAACCACGCGATGGCCTGGCGGCACCGTCGCTCGCCGAGTTGCTGCAACTGGATGACGCGGCGTTTCGGCAGCAATTCAAGGGCTCACCGCTCTGGCGGGCCAAGCGACGTGGCCTGCTGCGGTCGGCTGCGATCGCTCTGGGCAACCGGCCGCATGCCGCGTCGTTCGACGCGCTGGCGGCAGGGCTTGTCGACGGGGAACCGGTGGTGCGTGGAGCGGCAGCCTGGGCGCTGGGGAGATGGCGTCGCATGGATGTTCTGGCCGAGCGGGCCAACGCCGCGCTCGTCGCACGGCGAGCGATCGAGGAGGACGCCGAGGTGAGGGTGGAGATCGAACGGGCGCTGGCGTAGGCCGGCCGTGATGGGGCGAAATTCCAACGCTCTTTCGAGCTTCAGCCGATCCCGGCTCCGCCCCTTCCCTCCTCGTGGCGGCAAGTTTTTAACTTGTCCGGAAGTTGAGGCAGCCCCTTCTAACCGTCTCCTTCCGCCACCGCCGGGCCGGCAGAAGTCTCCTTCGCGGGGACTTTCGCCGTGGGGCGTGTTGGCGGTGCAGACACTGGCGGGGCGAAATTCCAACGCTCTTTCGAGCTTCAGCCGATCCCGGCTCCGCCCCTTCCCTCTTCGTGGCGGCAAGTTTTTAACTTGTCCGGAAGTTGAGGCAGCCCCTTCTAACCGTCTCCTTCCGCCACCGCCGGGCCGGCAGAAGTCTCCTTCGCGGGGACTCTCGCCGTGGGGCGTGTTGGCGGTGCAGACCCTGCCGGGGCGAAATTCCAACGCTCTTTCGAGCTTCAGCCGATCCCGGCTCCGTCCCTTCCCTCCTCGTGGCGGCAAGTTTTTAACTTGTCCGGAAGTTGAGGCAGCCCCTTCTAACCGTCTCCTTCCGCCACCGCCGGGCCGGCAGAAGTCTCCTTCGCGGGGACTTTCGCCGTGGGGCGTGTTGGCGGTGCAGACCCTGGCGGGGCGAAATTCCAACGCTCTTTCGAGCTTCAGCCGATCCCGGCTCCGCCCCTTCCCTCTTCGTGGCGGCAAGTTTTTAACTTGTCCGGGCCGACGAACGCTGATTCCGCAAGTTAAAAACTCGCGGCCACGTAGGAAGAACGCTGATTCCGCAAGTTAAAAACTCGCGGCCACGTAGGAAGAACGCTGATTCCGCACGTTGAAAACTCGCGGCCACGTAGGAAGAACGCTGATTCCGCACGTTGAAAACTCGCGGCCACGTAGGTGGATGCCGCCTGTCGTCGTGAAGCCTGCCGCTAGCACTCGGTCGTTTCGTCGATGTCTGCGGCCGAGTCGCGGCCGGGGCCGTCGTCGGCATAGAACCGGGCGAGCACCTCCGGCCAGTTGGCATTCACCTTCACTCCAACGAAGGCGTCGCGGACCGGCAGATACTCCGGGTGCAGCCGCGCATACTTGATCGCGAACTTTCGCATCAGCCGGCCGGCCAGTTCGGCGCCGTGCAGTTCCTCGGCCAGTTCGAAGTGTTCGCGGAGCACGGCGGCCTGCTCGTGGATCGTGGGCGGGGGAGGTGGGGATTCGCCGGCCAGGAGCGCGAGCGTCTGCCGAAAGATCCAGGGGTTGCCGATCGCGCCCCGCGCGATGCTCACGCCGTCGACGCCGGTCTGCCGCAGCATGGCGACGCAGGCCTCAGCGGAGAAAAGGTCGCCCGAGCCGATCACGGTGCGGCTGCCCGCGTGTTGCTTCACTGTGGCAAGGAACTTCCAGTTACTCGGGCCCACGTATTTCTGCTGCACCGATCGGCCGTGGACGGTGATCGCGGCGACGCCCCGCTCAAATGCCCCGTCGAAGATCGTCCAGAACTTGTCGGCGCTCGCTGCCGAGTCGTCGATACCGCGACGCATCTTCAGTGTGACGGGCACCTGCGGCGGCACGGCATCGCGAACCCGCGACACGATTTCAAGCGCCGTCTCCGGCACGCTCAGCAGATAGCCGCCGCGACAGCGGCCGAGCACTTTCTTGACCGGGCAGCCGAAGTTGATGTCGATGACGTCATAGCCTTCCGCCACGAGCCGGCGGGCGGCGGGGGGGAAGTCATCAGGGTTCGAGCCCATCAGCTGACCGCCGACTGGATGCTCCTCGGGCGAGACGGCGATCCGGGCGAGGTTGCGCTTGTTCGTGCCCACTTCGGTGACAAACCGGTCGAGCAGCACCTCGCCGAGCGAGTAGGCCGCACCGTGCCGCCGCGCGAGCACCCGCATCGCTCGGTCGCTGTAGCCCGAGAGCGCAGCCTGCACCACCGGGGAAGCGAGTGTGATGTCGCCGATCGAGAGCGTGGGGGCTTGGAATGGAGCCAACATGACGCCCCTCATCGTACCATCGTCACGTGAGGCGGTCGTCAGGTCAGGACAGGGCAGGCGTCGAACCAGGTGCGGCCCTGGGCCGCCATCCAGTCGACGCTTGCCATCGGGCCCCATTCGCCGGCGTTGTAAGGATCGATCGGCGGCATATCGACCGAGCTCCAGGCCCTCACGAATGGGTCGATGATTTCCCACGACTTCTCGACCTCGTCGGCGCGGGCAAAGAGGCTTGCGTCTCCGGTCATGACGTCAAGCAGCAGCGGCTCGTAGGCCTCAGGCAGACGGCCCTGAAACTGACGGGAATAGCTGAATTCGAGGTCGGTGAGCCGCAGCTTCATGCCATCGCCCGGCACCTTGGTGTGGAAGTGGAGCTGGATGCCCTCGGCCGGCTGGATCTGGATCACGAGCCGGTTTGCCTCACGGGAATGCTTGTGCTTGCCGTCGGCAAAGAGCTCCAGCGGCGGCTGCCTGAAGGCGATCACGATCTGCGTGGTGCGGCAGCTCATCACCTTGCCGCTCCGCAGGTAGAAGGGCACGCCTTGCCACCGCCAGTTGTCCACCTCGAGACGAATCGCCCCGAAGGTCGCGGTCTGGCTGGTGGGCGGCACCCCCGGCTCATCGAGATAGCCGCGGTACTGCCCGCGAATGCCGGCGGCCGCCACTTCGCTGAGGTCGAGGGGGCGGATCGCCTCGAGCACCTTCACCTTCTCGTTGCGGACGGCGCTGGCATTGAACCGCACCGGCGCCTCCATGGCCGTCACCATGAGCAATTGCAGCAGGTGGTTTTGGAACATGTCACGGAGCACGCCCGCGGTGTCGTAGTAGCTCCCACGGCGGCCCACCACCACCTCTTCGGCCACCGTGATCTGCACGTGGTCGATGTAGCGACGGTTCCAGACCGGCTCGAAGATCGTGTTGGCAAACCGCAGCGCCAGGATGTTCTGCACCGATTCCTTGCCGAGGTAGTGATCAATTCGAAATACCTGACTCTCGTGGAAAACCCCGTGCAGGTTTTCATTGAGGGTCTTCGCCGTCACCAGATCGGTGCCGAACGGTTTTTCGACGACGATCCGGCGGGGGCCGTGTGTTTCGGCCGCCATGCCATGGCTGCCGAGTGCCGCGACGACCGGCTCGTAGAATTGTGGAGCGGTGGCGAGATAGTAGACGCGGGTCGTTTCCGCCCCGTGTTCGACCGCATGCAGCCGATCGGAGAGGCCTTGGAAGTCTTCCGCCTGGCTGATGTCGCCCGGCTGGTAGTGGATCGTTTCGGCGAACTCCCGCCAGGAGGCGTCATCGAGCGGGGCGCCCTCGGCATGCTTGGCGGTAGACTCGCGGAGCGTCGCCCGCCACTCGTCGTCGGTCATCGGCGTCCGTGAGAAGCCGACGATGCGGGTTTCGGCCGGCAGCAGGCCGTTGCGCTTGAGGTTGTAGAGCGCAGGCACGAGTTTTCGGCTGGTGAGGTCGCCCGACGCGCCGAAGATCACGATCGTGTGGGGCATGGCTACAGCCTCATGCCCGTGAAGCCGCCGTCAACGTAGAGATCGGTGCCGGTGATGAAACTGCCTGCCACGGGGGCACAGAGCAGAATGGCGGCACCGACGAGTTCTTCCGGATTGCCGAACCGGTTCATCGGCGTCTGCCCCATGATCGAGGCGGTTCGTTCCGGCGAGAGGATCTTGCGGTTCTGCTCAGCCGGAAAGAAGCCGGGACAGAGCACGTTGACGCGGACACCCTTGGGGGCCAGTTCGCGTGCCACGTTCTGCGTGTAATTGACGACCGCCGCCTTCGACGCGGAGTAGGCGAACACTTTCGAGAGCGGCTTGTCGGCCGAGACGCTGCCGATATTCAGGATCGCCCCGCCGCCAGCTGCTGCCATGTGGCTGCCGAAGATCTGGCAGCCGAGGTGGGTGCTCTTGAGATTGGTGTCGAGGACCTTGGTGAAGTCGTCGTCGGCAATGTCAAAGTAGGGCACCGATGAATTCACGCCGGCACAGTTGACCAGGATGTCGGCCCGCCCGCGGGCGTGGATCACGGCATCCAGGAGCGCCGTCACGCTCGCCCGGTCAACCGCGTCGACCGAGACGAACATGCCGTTGCCGCCCGCAGCCTTGATCGCATCGACCCGGGCCTCACCCCGATCGGCGCCCCGGCCCGCCACGACCACGAACGCGCCGGCCCGCGCCAGACCCTCGGCCAGCGCCCCGCCCAGCACGCCCGTGCCGCCGACGACGACGGCCGTGCGGCCGGAGAGCCCGAACAGGTTTTCGAGAAACGAGTCAGCCATGCGGAGGGTTTCCGTGGGAAGGAGGTGGTCAGCTCACCGGCCGGCGGAGGTCAAGCCATTCGGTGTGGAAGGTACCGGGCTTGTCGGTGCGTTCGTAGGTGTGGGCGCCGAAGTAGTCCCGCTGCGCCTGCAGGAGGTTCGCCGGCAGCCGCTCATGCCGGTAGCCGTCGTAGTAGGCAAGCGCCGCCATGAACCCGGGCACGGGCACCCCGATCGTCGCGGCCGTGGCGATCACATGCCGCCACGCCGTCTGAGACTTCGCGAGCGCTTCAGTGAAGTAGGGAGCGAGCATCAGGTTTTCGAGCGTCGGATCGGCGTCGTAGGCCTCGGCGATCCGATCCAGGAATTGCGCGCGGATGATGCAGCCGCCCCGCCACATCATGGCGATCGAACGGTAGTCGAGCTGCCAATCCTGCTCCTTCGCGGCGGCCGCCAACTGCACGAAGCCCTGTGCGTAGCTGGCGATCTTCGAGGCGTAGAGGGCCTGGCGAACCTGGTCGATGAATTCCTGCGTGGCGTCGTGGCTGCGCAGGTCGGGCCCTGCGAGCACCTTGCTGGCACGGATTCGCTGCTCCTTCATGGCGGAGAGGCAACGGGCGTAGACCGCCTCGGTGACGAGCGTGCTGGGCACGCCCATGTCGAGGGCCAGCTGGCTCATCCACTTGCCGGTTCCCTTGGCGCCGGCCTTGTCGAGGATCCGATCGACGACGAAGTCGTTGGTCTCGGGATCGCGGGCGGTGAAGATGTCGCGGGTGATCTCGATCAGGTAGCTGTCAAGTTCGCCGCGGTTCCAGGTGTCGAACACCTTGGCCAGCTGCTCGTTGGAGAGGCCGGCCGCCTGCTTCAGGAGCCAGTAGGCCTCGCAGATCAGCTGCATATCGCCGTATTCGATGCCGTTGTGAACCATCTTCACGTAGTTGCCGGCGCCGCGCGGGCCCACCCAGTCGCAACAGGGAATGTCGCCCTTGGGGCCGACCTTGGCGGCGATCGCCTGGAAGATCGGCTGGACAAGCGGCCAGGCGGCCTTGGATCCGCCGGGCATCAGGCTCGGTCCCTTGAGCGCCCCCTCCTCGCCGCCGGAGACGCCGGTGCCGATGTAGAGCAGGCCCGAGGCCTCGACCTCCCGAGTGCGGCGGTCGGTGTCGGATGGCAGTGTGTTGCCACCGTCGATGATGACATCGCCCTTGGAGAGCAGGGGGGTGAGCGTTTTGATGAGTTCATCGACCGCCGGGCCAGCCTTGACCATCATCATCACCTTCCGCGGCGACTTGAGCGACAAGACCAGTTCTTCAAGCGTGCGGCAGCCGACAACATGGGGCTGGTTTCCCCGGCCGGCCACGAAGGCATCGGTGACACTGGTTGTGCGGTTGTAGACGGCGATTGAGTAGCCGCGGCTGGCGATATTGAGGGCGAGGTTTTCTCCCATCACGGCCAGGCCGATGAGTCCGATGTCGCACGACGCCTGCTTGGTCATCCGCGAAGCTCCTTCTTTGACTGCTTGTGTGACTACTTTTGTCACTGCTTGTGTGGGCACTTTGGGTGCGTGTGGCGTGCTTGCCGGGGACGGCACGATTCGGCGGACCGACTGGTCGGCGAGCCGAGACTATATCGGTCTTTTTGTCCGCGGGCCAAACTCTGCAGGTTCTGCCCGGGTTTGGCGGTCGTGGGGAGGCCGAGCAGCCCCCTGTCGGAGGGCCGCGGGAGCTCTGGCCCAGAGCTGGAACTGCACCCGCAGCAGACCGGACCCAGAACAGACTGAAGGAACCGGGGCCTGACGGCCGATTTCATAGGCAGGATCGGAACAGCCGTGTTTGGCGGCCGAACCGGCCATGTCAACGTGATGAGTACAGCTTGACCAAACGCCCCATCCTCCCGTAGCGTGACGGCTTCTGGTTGATGGCGATCGAATGATCCATCGGTTGATAGTGAGCGGCTCCGTAGCCAAGTGGCTAAGGCAGCGGATTGCAAATCCGCCATCGTCGGTTCGACTCCGACCGGAGCCTCTGCTTCTGAAACCCCTGCGATGTGCCGACGCCAGCGGCCTTCGCAGGGGTTTTTTTGTTTTCAGCCGCGCTTGCGGCAGTGTGGTCGGCCAGCCGCACAGATGCCCCAGAGTGCCAACCTGAGCCCTCCTGAGCCTTCCTGTAGTGGTCACTGGAGTGGTCACTTTTCGGAGCCGCCTCTGCTCTGCCATCGGTGCCCGTTGCCCGCTGAGCCTCCGACTCCGGGCGGGTCGGCTGTGAGGGCCTTCCGGTATCGGGCGGGTGCTGTTTTTAGTTCAAAGGCGGGAGGGGCGAATGGTCCGCCATCGGTGTATGTGGCTAGGTTCCGGTGCACGCTCTCGGCAGTTCGCGGGTCGAGCCAGCCCTGCGGAGCGAGCACCTCATCGAAAAAGACCACCACTCGCTCGCCATGCGAGAGCAGTCGCTCTACCGCGTTCATGCGTGCCTGCCTTCCATTGAGCCGGGTCGGCTCAGGTGCAGGATGCAAAGGCAGGAAGCCACCGCTGCACCCGAGTCGCGAGGGCAGCCGCTTGCAATCGGCTACCGCCCCGAGCAGGTGAGTCTAACGCCCGGGCTTGGGTGGCTAAACGACACGATAGTCCCCGCGGGGTCGTGCGTGTCTCACCCTCCAACGGACCGCCAAGGACCCGCCGACATGGGATGAAAAACGGGTCGGCAATTTGCGGAGACGCACGCACAGCAACGAGATTGGTTTTCCTCTCTAAACCCCTTTTTCGTGAAGGTGCCGTAGGGGTCATCAATTTCAACCACGCGTGTGCAGAGCGGCAGAACGGGTTTTGCTGGCCGAAAACGGTACCCTCGGCGAGGTGCTACCCCGTCAGAAAGGCCACCCTTCACGACCCACACTAGTCGGGCGGCTCGCTGGCCTCAGGGGCAGCAGTCGCCTTTCCTAGGACCCGCGAGAGGGAAGAGTCGATGCGGCTGCGGAGTTCATAGCCGAGGCGGGCGGGCCGCGAGAGGAAAAGGACCCGCTGCACCGTTTTGGGAATCCCCTTAAAGAAATGCGAGAGCCGCATCCGACCCGCCCTCCCCGGGCTCAGCGGCTCACCTGCATCATCGCGAGGATGCCTATCCGCTGCGCCCTAATGACCGCTCGCTTGGAGGGAACGGTCGCTTGTAGGGCGGGGTATTGGCAGTCTATGATCTGGCCCTTAGGAGGGCTCGTAATGCGATTAGCACAGGTTTTCTCGGTTCTGAAACTCCGATTCAGCGGGGGCGGGAAGGGGGTTAGGATGCGAGATGCACGCGATTCGCGGAAAGCGTTCGGAGTGGAACACTTGGAACGCCGTGATGTGCCTGCCGCCACTGGCTTCCTCGGCCAGGTGCAACTGGTCACGGCCCCCCGCACGGTCGAGGTTCACAAACTTGAGGACAACTCGGCCGCCAAGTTCTTCTCAGAGAAGCAAAATGTCGTTCTGGCCGCTAGCCTGACGGTCGATGTGAGTTCGGTCGGCACGTACTCACAGGAAGCCGGCTATAAGCCGGCGAACATCCTTGCGGGCACCAAGGTTAACTCGTACTACCTGCACGCGGACAGAGTGGGGCAGCCCGCAGCGTTCGTATTCGCACGCGGTTCGATCACCTTCAGCGAGCCGATTCTTGGAGTGCAAGCCACCCAAGCTGGTTTGAATCAGTCTGATTTCTTGGGCGCTACGCGCACGCTCTATCCAAAAGTGGGCAGGGAAATAGACGGCAAAGACAGCAGAAACCGGGACACTTTTTCGATATCGAGCGATCGACGAACGATCACATTCGCTTTTCAGACGTCCAACAACAGTGACGATGTTCGGATCATCACAGCAACCTCGCCGCTTAGCGACGTCAATGTGAAAAGCGTATACCTGAAGGCGACTGGCGTTACCACCGGTGACCGCACGCTCGCGATCATCGCCCCGCCAACAGTCGAGCCCAATAGGCTTGAAAACGCCCGTTACGGGATGTTGTTCGCAGAGAAAAAGGGTGTCTCGCTGACCGCGAGCCTGAGAGTCGATGCCACCGTTCCCGGCGAATACAACATGAAAACAGTCATGAAGCCAGCCACGGTCGCAGCGGGCACCAAGGTCAACTCCTATTACCTGCACGTGGACAGGGTTGCCTCTCCGATGGCGTTCGACGTCATTACCGGTTCCTTGACGTTCGATACCCCAATCCTCGGTGTCATCGCCGCCGAGGGCAATTTGATTCGGTCGGACTTTCTTGGCGATAGCCGCACGACGTATCCCACATCTCGTCGAACACTCGACAGGAACACGCCGAGTAACCTTGATCGTTTCTGGATTTCAGCAGACATGAAAACGCTGAGATACGAAATGCAAACGTCGACCGCATGTGATTCCCTCCGGATCATCACGCAGGCATAGATTACGGACGCGTTTGCCTAAGGCGGGCGTTGTATCTGAATCGCGGATCGGAAATGGGGACGGGAGCGACTTTTGCTGCGGGGCATTCCATGGCAGGAATTGGAATTCGCTCTCGTCCCGGATTATCCCTCGCGCACGCTCAGGCGATCGATGCCCAATGAATCGATGCGAACGGCCACGCGTATTCTCCTGAGATGGACCGGGAGCCAGCGGGCGTAGTTTACCGCCTAGGCACGGAGGCGGAAAACCTCCGGGCGGCCGAGTGTTGGCGGCCTTCGCAGGGGTTTTTTCGTTGTCAACGTCGGCTCGAACTCATCTCGCGGCGTTTGATTCTGCGAGGCAGAGTCTTCCCCATTATTCGGGCGAAATACCTGCGACACAGGATCGTTGTGGTATTTGTTGATGGCGGCGGGGATCAGGCCGGTTTTGCCGCGTTCTCGCCCGCAACGTAGACTTGAGCTATGGACTCCACTTTTGCCAATCGCATTACGGTCGAGCCGGGAAAACGAAGCGGGAAACCGTGTATTCGCGGGCTACGGATCACGGTCTCCGATGTGCTGGAGTATCTCGCGTCTGGAATGACCGAGGCCGAAATTCTGGCCGACTTCCCGGAACTGACCATTGAGGACATCCGCGCCTGCTTGGCCTTCGCGGCAGAGCGGGAGCGGCGACTTCTTGGATCGCTTGCGTGAAGGTTCTGCTCGCCCAGAATCGTCGGTTCGACTCCGATCGGAGCCTCTGCTTCTGAAGCCCCTGCGATGTGCCGATAACAGCGGCCTTCGCAGGGGTTTTTCGTTTTCAGAGATCGGCACGACTTCGGAATGACTTACTGCAAGGACAAGATTCACGACAACGTGGAGGTGCGGTTCGACGTGAATGCTGCTCGATGAACAATCCCCGTGTGACAGGAGCCTCCTTTTGCCCCCAGAACGCCGTACCGCTGACCGAGCGGCGAACGGTTGCGGGCTGAAAGGGAAAGTCTGATACAGGCCCGGAGCGTGAGCGATGGGGTCGGTACGACGTTTGACGCGACGCCATGGGTGGCATCCGATCCCCCGGCTTACGCCGGGGGCTTTTATTGGAGACCCAATACAAGCCCGGAGCGTGAGCGACTGTGTCGGCACGACGAAAGGCGCGGCGCCTGCTGCGGCCGAGGCAACCCTCAACATCGTCCCGGATTCAGCGGCATTCACGGCGCACTCTGCCGTCTTTGTATTGGGCCTCCGCCATACTCGCGGGACGCGGTATGGAATTCAGGGAGCGCGTGGCGGTATGCGGGTCCGCACCGCGACGAGGGTCTCGCGGACCTGCTCACGCGTGCCGACGGCGGTGTAGACCAGGAAGCGGTGGGAACCTGCGGCCAGCCCGCCTTGGTCCTCTTCGCGGACGACGCAGTTCCACTTCACGACCTTCTGGGCGGGAAAGGCGAACCGGCCGTAGGTCACGGGCCGACCGGTGGTGCGGGACACCGCTGGGCTCCACGCCCCCATCGCGTGGCTGCCATCGGCCGTGGCGAGGATAACCGGGTGCGACTGCTCGCCCGGTCCAGGGCCGATTTCCTCGAGCGACCCGTCGGGCAGAAGACGTAAAAACGTGTCGAACGCGAGTGGCATGTAGCCGGTCAGGATCTCAAATGTGGCTCGTTCGTGCCGCTCGTCGGCCGGGAGCGTGAAGCTGATCGCATGGCTGATCGCGTGGTCGAGCCCGTCGACGCCGATCCGCAGGTGCTTCTCAAGCAGATGGTTCGAGAGGGCCGTCGTGTTGAGGGCCACCTGGCCGCCGCTCGTCTGTCCTGGCCGCAGCCAGAAGGCCATCTGCGTAACGGTGACGAGCTCGCGGTCGCCAGCCGAGAGGTAGAGCAGCCGGCTCGTGCTCGTCGGCCCGGCCATGTCCCGCTCACTACCGGCTTCGGTGGGGTTGAAGCACTCGTTGCAGAGGGTGCCGTCGACGTCGAGGTTTGAGGCGGTCTGGAGCTGCCGGCCATGGTCGTGGGAATCGACAAACTCACGGCCGCCCCAGGTGAGCGAATGGATCGCCCCGGCCAGCCGTGAAGTCGTGGTGATCACGATCTCCGAGTCACCCACGGCCCGGCGGATGACGGCGTTGCCTGGCACGCTCGGGGCCGTGGCGGGCTCGGCAGCATCGACTTCTGCCATCGCCAGCCAAGCCACCGCGCAGACTCGCATGATTATTTTGAGCGGCACGTTTGGCTCTCCCGGTGAGACCGACCTCCGCCGGATGGTCCTTACCCGGTTCTCCGGGCCTCGCGGTACCAGCGAATGAGGGCGTTGGTCGAACTGTCGTGGCCAAGCGACGGCTCGGTCTTCGATTCCAACTCCGGAATGATCCGGTTGGCGAGCACCTTGCCAAGCTCCACGCCCCACTGGTCGAACGGGTTGACGCCCCAGATACAGCCCTGCGTGAAGACACTGTGTTCATACATCGCCACCAGGCTGCCGAGCACACGGGGCGTGAGACGCTCGGCGAGGATCGTCGTGCTCGGTCGGTTGCCCGGAAACGTCTTGTGTGGCACAAGCGGCTCCGGCACGCCTTCGGCCCGGACCTCGTCCGCCGTCTTTCCAAAGGCCAGCGCCTCGGCCTGTGCGAAGACGTTGGACATCAGCAGGTCGTGGTGCCGGCCGATGGGATTGGCCGATCGCGCGAAGCCCAGAAAGTCGCAGGGGATCGTCCGCGTTCCCTGATGGATCAGCTGATAGAAGGAGTGCTGGCCATTCGTGCCCGGCTCACCCCAGAAGATTGGGCTGGTCTGGTAGTCGTCGATCACCCGCCCGTCAAGCGTCACCCGCTTGCCGTTGGACTCCATCGCCAGTTGCTGAAGGTAGGCCGGGAACCGTCTCAGATACTGGTCGTAAGGCAGGACGGCGATCGTGTGGGCTCCGAGGAACGTCGTGTTCCAGACGGCGAGCAGGCCATGCAGCACCGGCAGATTCCGGTCGAACGGGGCGGTGCGAAAGTGGGTGTCCATGGCATGGAAGCCGGCGAGCATTTCGGTGAACGCTTCCGGCCCGATCGCGAGCATCGTGGCCAGGCCGATCGCCGAGTCCATTGAATACCGGCCGCCCACCCAGTCCCAGAAGCCGAACATGTTGGCCGTGTCGATGCCGAAGGCCGACACCTCGAGCGCATTGGTGGAAACCGCCACGAAGTGCCGCGCCACAGCGGCCGGATCGCCAAGTTTCTCGAGCAGCCACTCCCGGGCCGACCGGGCGTTGGCCAGGGTCTCTTGCGTGGTGAACGTCTTCGACGAGATCACGAAGAGGGTCTCGGCGGGGTCGAGATCACGGGTGGCCTCGACGAAGTCGGTGCCGTCGACATTGGAGACGAACCGAAACGTCAGCTGCCGGTCGGCCACGTGCCGCAGTGCCTCGTAGGCCATCACCGGCCCGAGGTCGGAGCCACCGATGCCCACGTTGACAACCGCGCGGATCGGTCGGCCGGTGTGCCCCTTCCAGGTGCCGCCGCGGATCTCCCGACAGAAGGCCGCCATCCGCCCCAGCACCTCGTGCACGTCGGGCACGACATCGCGTCCTTCCACGAGGATCTTCTCGCCCCGTGGTGCACGCAGCGCCACATGGAGCACCGCACGGTGCTCGGTCGAGTTGATCTTCTCTCCGGAAAACATCGCGTCAGTCCGCTGCCGCAGGCCGCAGGCTTCGGCGAGTGCGATGAGCAGGCGGAGCGTCTCGTCGGTCGCCCGTTGCTTCGAGTAGTCGGCATGCAGGCCGCAGGCGTCGATCACGAGTCGCTCGCCGCGGTCGGCGTCGGCCGCAAAGATGTCGCGGAGGTGCGTGCCGCCCAAGGCGGCGGCATGCGCGGCAACGCTCTGCCACTCAGGCAGCGCTGCACGGCTCGGAATGGATGTGCCGCTCGTCATCGTGTTCCTCCGGAGGCAGTCACCGAACGTGATTTTGTCTCGATCACCCCGAGCAGTTCGTTCCAGCTCTTGACGAAGGATTCTGCCCCGTCCTTCTGCAGCTTTGCTCCGAGGGCGTCGATGTCGATGCCGGCGCGGCTGATGGCGAAGAGCGTTTCGTCGGCCATTCCGCCACCGGCCGATACGGTCCCGGAGAGCGACCCATGGTCGGCGAAGGCGAGCAGTGTCTGCTCCGGCATGGTGTTGACGGTGTTGGGCGACGCGAGAGCCGAAACATAGAGCGAATCAGAGATCGCCGGATCCTTGGTGCCGGTGCTGGCATAGAGCAGTCGCTGCGGCAGGCAGCCGAAGTTGGCCAGCCGCTCGAAGCGGTCGGAGCAGAGCAGGTCGCGGTAGGCCTTGTAACACTGTTGCCCGACGGCGATGCCGACCGTGTTGGCCAGCTCCGGCGGCAACTTCGACGCGGTGGCGGAATCCCAACGGCTGATGAAGAGCGACGCCACCGAGCAGACCCGTGGGGAGAGCCCCGCCTCGACCCGGCGTTCGATGCCCCGCAGGTAGGCCTCTTCAGCGGCGAGAAAGTGGCTGCGGGTGAAGAGGAGCGTGACGTTCACAGGAACACCGGCGAAGATCGCCTCCTCGATCGCCGGCAGGCCCTCGGGTGTGCCGGGAATCTTGATGTAGAGATTGGGGCGGTCGGCACGGGCGTGCAGGTCGCGGGCCGCAGCGAGCGTGCTCGCGGTGTCGTAGGCGAGCGTGGGAGAAACCTCCAGCGACACCCAGCCATCGAGGCCACCGGTGCGGTCGTGGATGGGACGGAACAGATCAGCCGCACGGCGGAGATCCTCGATCGCCAGATCGAAAAACAACTGTTCGCCCGCCACGCCCTGCTTCACCTTCGCGGCGATGGCCTCGTCGTAGAAGGAGCTGTTCTTGAATGCGAGGTTGTAGATCGTCGGGTTGCTCGTGAGCCCCGTCACCGACAGGTCGCGGATGTATCGGGCCAGCGTGCCGTCGTCGAGCATCCCGCGTGTGATGTTGTCGAGCCAGAGGCTCTGGCCGAGGTGATGGAGCTTGCGGGTGGGGTGTGCCATCGGAAAGACCTCTCCGTCGTGTCTGGTTGGGGGTAGGGGGCTGTGGCAGGCGCGTTGTGGGTCGGGCAGCCGTCGGCGTCGGTGAACCCCGCCGTCGCCGTCGGGGGGACGACGGCGAATTTATACCCCACGCACGGCCGGGAACGCGACCAACGCGTCGTCCGGCGGGCGGAAGGCCTTCCAGGCTGGTGGTTCGCCGGGATGCCGTGCGGCGTATTGTCCGCCGCGAATCGGCGCCGATCTTCATCTGGCGAAAATGGGGACGGGAGCGAATTTCGCCACCCGTGATTCTCTGGAAAGCGGATTCAATTCGCTCCCGTCCCGATTTCCCCTTTCCTTACCGCGGCAGGATGCCTTCCAGCAGATGCTGCGTGGCCTCTGGAGCGGCGGCGCGGATGGCAGCCACCTGCCCGGCATCCAGCGTCTTGGCCCACGCGGCGATCAACTCCCGCTGGCGATCGGGCACAACGTTCCACGCCACCCGTCCACCGCCCGCCCCGCCGACGTAGCCGTGCTGGTCCCACCACTGCGCGACGGCGGCCAGGGCCTCCGTCATCCGCCCCGCCGCATCCGCTCCATCGGTGGGCGGCTGGCTCGTCGACACGAGGATGCGCCGCTGGCTCTCAACCTGCGCGGCGAGGATTTCAAGGTAACGCTGCGGCCCGCCGGGCAGGCTTGTGGCCAGCGGACTGGCGAGCTTTGCCCGCCGCAACGCCTCCGGCAGCTCGGCCGGTAGCCGGTCGAGCGGCAGCGTCATGCACTGCCATGCCGGCACGAGCAGGTCCGCCGGCCCGCCGAGCGCCTCGGCCAAATCGCGGAGGATCTGCTCATCCGTGGCCGAGCGGTAGGCGGGGTTCCGCGCGGCCTGGGCGAAGAACCAGATGTTGGGCAGCACCATGAGCGGCTGCTGGGCGTTGCCAAAGACGCCGCGGACCGCGCCGGCCCATCGGCTCTCCTCGGCGAGGTTGGCGCGGATCAGATCGAACTGGAGCTTGGCCTGCGGGATCGACGGCTCGAACTCGATCGCCTCGTAACAAAAAATGGTGGAGCGATCGAGGAGCCCGGCATCGGCGGTCGCCTGCACGGGGAGGCGGCCGTTAGCCCAGCCCTCGCGGTGCGATCGGCCCGGCAGCAGTTCCCAGTTGCCTGATAAGCCTTCCTTGATCGCGGCGAGTTCCGCGTCGAGGAACGGGCGGATCGGCTCCGCCCAGACGCCCTTCGTGCCCCAGCCGCACCACAGCCAGGGGATCACCTTCTGGCGGTCGGGGTGAGTGCCGTGGGCCGCGATCGTCGTCTGATCGGCGCGAAACACCTTCACCCAGTCCTGCGGATCGGCCTGGGCATAGCCGCCCGGATCGCCGTCGATGGTCACGTAGGCATCGGCGTTGTTGAGAATCGCCATCATCGTGGCCCGGTGCACAAGCCACGGTTCGGCCTGGGCCGGATCGTCGAGCCGGATCGTCTTCGCTCCGGCCGGGAAGACGCGGTCCCGCCACGGCTTCGCGGCGACCGACGGGTCGGTCGTCAGGTTCGCCGCCTGCACGAACCAGGCCTCGAGGCCGGCCGTTCTCGCCGCGTCAATCGTGTCGCGAAAGGCGACGAGCGACGCCCTGTCGGCATCGGAGAGCGGCATGGGAATCGCCTCGACGACGGGCCACATCATCACCCGGTCGTATCCAAAACCCTTCAGCAACTGGAACATTCCGGCATAGTCCGCTGGCGTCCAGCTGCGGACCGCGAAGGGATGCCGGTAGACCCAGCCGGCATGCAGATAGAACCCGACGCTCCTGAACCCTTCCTTGGTTTCTGCTTGTGCCTTGTCTGCCGGCTTGGTGATCTCATCGTCTGCCACGGCAGGGGAGGGCCACAGCATGAGCAGGACAGGCACAACCAGTGAAATCAGTCGAAGCATGGCGAGACGGTGCCGCGTTGTGGATAGCATGGCCTGAAATACTCCTGGGCGAAACGGCTCGACCGGTGGGGCTTGCTCATGTACGGATGGTATCGGCCCGCCTTCCAACAAGAGAGCAAAGGGGTGCGTGACCAACCTATCGAGGTGCGTGTGCGCCCGCCCTGGATCCGGCCGGTCCCCGTTATAAAACCTTCGGTCGCGCCATGCATCGGTGAGCAGCGGGGACTGTCAAAGCAACGATCGCTCGCGCAAGGAACGCCAACATGCCGGAGCCACGCAGGTTCAACATCAACGTCATCGCCCTGATTGCGGCGACCGGCGGATTTCTCTTCGGCTACGACCTCTCGATCGCCAGCGGAGCCCTGATCTTCCTCAAGGAGCAGTTCGGCCTCGACGCCGCGGGCGAGGGGCTGGCGATGAGCAGCGTGATCCTCGGCGCGATCGCCGGGCCAGTCGTCGGCATGTGGCTGGCCGACCGGGTCGGCCGCCGTGCCACGCTCTGGATCGCGGCGGTCTGCTTCATGGCCTCGGCGATCGGCACGGCCCTGCCGCGGACCATCTTCGAATTCAACATCTGGCGGGCCGTCGGCGGCATCGGCGTGGGCCTGGCCGCAATGACCTCGCCGATGTATATCGCCGAGATCTCGCCGCCCCGGCTCCGCGGCCCGCTCGTCACCGTCAACCAACTGGCGATCGTGATCGGGATCAACCTCGCGGTGATCGCCTCCTATCTCCTTTCGTTCGGCGGCCACTGGCGGTGGATGTTCGCCTCCGAGATCCCGGCGATCATCGCGCTGATGGTGGCTCGCCTGGCGGGAAGCCGCGGAGCGGCCCGGAACGTCTCCTGCTCGCGGCGTCAGGCGGGACCCCTGATGCCGCCATACCGAGAGCCGCCCGCCCGCGGCTCGGCGGCATCTCCTTCCTCCACCGCTTCGGCTCGGCGCTCCACCACCACGTGCACCTGCACGCCTGCGTGATCGACGGCGTCTTCGTGCCGGCTGCTGACCAAGCAGGCAATGACGCCGCGCCTACATGAGATACTGTGCCCGGCCGCCCTTTGCACTCGAGCGGCTCTCCGTACGGCGCGGCCCAGTGGGCCGCATCAATCACATCCGCTACGTGCTCCCGCGGCACAAGGCGGCCAACTGGGTCGGGCGGGGCCGCGGCCGGAAGTCCACGCAGCCGGGGGCCAACGGCGTCGTCGAACTCACGCCGTTTGAGTTCCTCGACCGGCTCGCCGATCTCGTCCCGCCGCCGCGGAAGCACCGGCATCGCTACCACGGGGTGTTTGCCCCGAATCACAAGCTCAGGCGGGCGGTCACGGCACTGGCCATTGGGAACATTGGTAAGCGGGGCCACGCCGCAACCGGCGGGCAGGCGAGCGATCTCTTCGGCTCCCGTCTCAGGGGAACCCTGCTTCGGGTGGAGCAGGGCGGCGTGTGGCTCGGAAACCCTTCCATTGAAGGATCAGTGCCACTGCCGATCGCCACACTGGCGACGCTGGCGTATGCCGCGTTGCCTCCGGCAGAGCAAGTCCCAGCACCGGCGGAGGCCATCGGCGGGATCGGTGGCCACATCGGCTCGATCAATGGGCTTCCAGCCGTGGTGGGGCGCATCGCGGGCTCAGCCGCCGAGCGGGCCGGACTCCTCCCAGGCGAGGTCATGCTTGCGAGTGCGCCCCGCGGGGACGGCCGGTTTGTGGAGACCGCCAAAATATCGCTGGAGGAAACCCAGCATCTGTTGCGGGGCAGGGTGGGGAGCAGTCTTCAACTCCGGTTACAGGCGAGCGGGCAGGAGACGCCGCGGGAGGTCGCACTTGTGCGGCAGGAGATTCCGCAACTCGGGCGGAATCCGCAGGTGCTCAAGCAGGCCCTGCAGGCCCACGACCGGTTGCTCCCGCCGGCGGTTGTGAATGTCGATCAGGATGCGGCCCGGAAACACTGGACGCGGCCTGGGTGCCCCCGCAGCCACCGCACGGTCGAGGGCTGCTCGTCGAGAGCGTGTCTGGGGGCGATGCACGGCTGGAGATGATGGCCACGGGCGTCGAAGGAAACCTGCTGACGGGCTCGCATGCCGTCATCTGTCCCTGCCGCATCGACCTGAAAGCGATCGATCGGTTGCTGGTTGGGGGAGACGTCGAGGCTTCGCCGGGGCTCGTGCCCTTTTCGCAATGGAAACTCGAGCCTGCGCCCGAGCCGCGGAATCTGCCAAAGCGACGGCAGTAATGCGGTCCGCATTTGATTCGCAGGCGTGCGAGAAAGTGGGGGCCGTTCCGGAATCCCATCGCTTACGCTCCGGGCTTATATGCGAGCACCCATACAAGCCCCCGGCGTAAGCCGGGGATATCACCAGAGCCTCCAGCGGCTCGTCAGGCTCGACCACCAGCTCTCGCAACTGTTCGCCGGCCCCTCTTCGCAGCAGCTCTGCGGGCAGCCCTCGGCGCACTGCCGGCAGACGAAAGCAACCTTTCGTTCGACGGTCGGGACCTCCTCGTCGATGGTGTCCGTGTGGAGCGTTCTGCGGTTGCGAATCCGGCCGCCGCACTCGCCAGGCTCATCGCAGCCGGCCGTGCAGCCGGCACGCTCATCGCACTGCCCGAATCGCCAGGGCTCTCGGCTGCAGCCAGGCAGGCAGATTGGCTCGCACGTGGTCGAGTATTCGGTTTTCGGCCGCTTCTTCGTGCCGGGTTTGCAGACGCACACAGGCTCAAGTCCACACGTGCCGCCGCAGTGCATGCAAGATGGGCCAGCCTTTCCCGTGGGCTTCGGGCTCTCCGTGTTGGCTGGGGGGGCAGCTGGGGGGGCGGCGAAAGAGTCTCCATGGGCATACAGGGCGAAGGCCAGGAGCAGGGTGGTGGCGGTCGGATAATGCATCGCGAGATTCTCCTTCCGAAAACAATGCCTTCAGCATTCAGAACTCAAAGTCGAACCGCATGCCATAGGCGTCGGTGAGGCTGTTGCCTGCCCGGTCGTCTTCGAGGAACGCCCGGATGTAGTTGAACTTCCAGCGGGTGTATGAGTTGAGATACCAGTTCAGCCCGACGGTGAAATCGGTCAGGTTGTTGCCTTGGATGTTTTTGTCGTTGAGCACGATGTTGGAAAAACGCGCCGCGACCTCCCAGGCGCCGAGTCCTGTTTGAACACCCTGGGACTTGGTGCGGACGCGGAAGAAGTCCTCGAGCGGCTGCATTCGTGTGTGGATGCCCTGCTTGCGGTCGTAGGGGCGGTGCTCGCCGGTGAGAAAATAGCTCACCTGGGCCATGTACCCATTGAAAAACAGGGGCGGGCCACCGATCTGATCGACGGTGGCGAAAGCGTATTCCGACTGGAGCGACAAGGGGCCGAGGATGAGGGCGAACTCCGGATCGAAGAGCTGGAAGTTGTCGGCCTTGATGTTGCCAGTGTCGACGAAGATCGGGGCGAACGGAGCGGGCTGACCATTGAAGTAGTTGCTTGGAGGGTTTTTCACGGGCCCCAGAACCTCCCTGGGCTGTTGCTTGCGGATTTCAGGCGTGTTGCGGAAGCGGACCTGGTTCTGGGAGGCGTCTCGCCAGCTGTAGGCCGCGCCCAGATGCATGTAGAAGCGTCCATCGCTCGCGTCGTCCCACCAGGGCAGGCACGTGCCCCGCATCGTCAGCGCCTGGCCGCTGTCGAAGGAGTCGTTGCCGACGTTGTCACTGTTGGAGCGGAAGGTGCCGATCGCCCATGTGGCCCGCTCGTTCTCCGTGTTGCCGTAGGTCATGACGCCCATGTTGCGGGCGGGCGCGAATGTATCGACGAGCGATCGCTCCATGAATGTGTTGTTGCGGTTCTGCGTGATACGCTCGAGGGAGAAGGGCTCGAAGTAGTGGCCAACACGCACCTGCTGCAGCCAGGGTAGTTGCTTCCACTCGATGTAGTTGTCGAGGTAACTGGGCTGGTTGGCGAGCGCGAAGTCGACGCCGAGTGCGTACTCAAGCACCTCGAAACTCGTGCCGCGGGCCACGATGCGCAGCCGGCGGAACTGGGCTCCGTCCTGGAGATCGCCCACGCTCTCCCTGCTCACGGCGTCCTGTCCGAAATAGACCTGATCGGCCTGCACTTGCCCGGACAGAATCAGGGACGGCTTCCTCGCGTCCTTTTTCTTCTGTTTGTCGTTGCTGTCGAACAGCCGTCCCAGCCCCTTTTCGACGTCAGCCAGGCGATCGGCCAGCATGCCACCTGTTATGTCGGCGACGTTGTCCGGAGGCTCGGGCTTGAGCGTTCGAAGGGCCTCGACCTCTTTTTCGAGCCGTCGCAGGTCGGCCTGGAGTTCTTCGATCACCGCTGCTGGGGGAGGCAGCTCCTCCGTCAGGCTCGGTTTCTCGAGCAACAGCGGCTCTTCTCCAGGCAGTGCTGTCGGGGCCGCTGCGTGGAGCGGGGCGGCAAGCAGGCATGCCAGAAGTAACGTTCTGCCCGCGAGCCGTGCGAGGATGCTCGGGTGAATCGTAACGGAAAACAACGAGGGACCTCGGCCTTGCGCGGCTCAAACCGGGTGGATTTGCCTCGTGTCCTTCACGTTGGCCTGCAGCACCTGCACATCCTTTTATCGGCAAAACCGCTGCAATCGGATGATTTTTCGCCTTTGATAGATCCCTCCCAGAGAGCAGCCCAATCGGTGCGTGCAGGGGCCCCGCGGCGGCCTCTCGGGGGAATGCGGTGGCTGAGGTGCCTGAGACGACGGGAGGAGGAACGCCCATCAGCGGATTCATATGGCTAGGGAAAGTAAGAAATCAGCGGTGAAAGCCCCGATTGCATGGCTTTTCACCTCTTTTTTCGCCTCTTCAGAAAACTTTTCAAGCCATCCCGATCGGACGCGAAGGGACGCCGCCGGCTGTCGCCGCCCCCTCCGCCGAATCAACTAGATTTCCTCAATGTTTTGCGTTTTTTGGCGTTGTTTTTTCTAGTGCTTGACGCTGCGGCCGGCTTCGGCTAATTTTTCCCGAAGTGCCAGCCGATCCCTTGAGACTGCTGACACGTCCACTTACGGCAAATCCCTTGTCGTTTGTACCGTTCTTGTTTCCGTTTTTTGCTCTTTGTTTGCTGTTTTTGCCAGTTTGTGTATCGTTGGACCGTTTCTGAGTTTGTGATTGTTGCCGTGGGTTGAGGCCCGCTCCGGTCTTCCGGGACGAACCTCTGTCCACGGTGGCACCCAGCAATGGGTGTTTCCTGAGTGGTCAGGGTCACGAGCCGTCGGTGCTTGATGCACTGCCGGCTCGTTTCGTTCTTTGACAATTTGGTCGTGGTAATTGGCATCTTGAAAGAATGCTGATGAGTTTCTTTTTTGTTCTTTTCTGAGGTGATTCTGTCTCGAAGGCTTTCGGGCGTTGTGGCAGGTTGCTTTCAGGGCGGTGCAAGATGGTTTCTCAGACGCGTTCTCCCAAGGCTCACGAGATCGTTGTGTGAAGAAATTCACAGAACGTTGCTCGTGATAAAGAGCGAGGTTGTTCTTCAACTTCTCAGCTCTCCAGAAATGGTGGGCTGCAGAGTTGTTGATAATCGTAAGACCCTGAGTACGGCTGGCGCGCTTGCCAGCAAACGCTCAGGGGTTAGCGAAACAGCTCGATAAAATTCTCCGAAACAGTTTGCTTCTTAAAACAAAGCTCTCGGTTTTGCGAGCATTCGATTCGAGTGGTCAAGCTATTAAGGGCGCATGGGGGATGTCTAGGCGTTAGGAGGCTTTGAAGGGCGCGGAAGACTGCGATAAGCCCGGGGTAACCGTCAAACAGGTGATGAACCCGGGATTCCCGAACAGACTGCAACTGAATACATAGGTTGCAGTAGCGAACGAGGAGAACTGAAACATCTCAGTATCCTTAGGAACAGAAAGAAAAATCGATTTCCTCAGTAGCGGCGAGCGAAAGGGAAACAGCCCAAACCGCGGTGGTTTCCACTGCGGGGTTGTAGGGCCCTCCACCGGAGTTATCAAACAACGAGTTAGCAGAAAGATCTGGAAAGGTCTTCCACAGAGGGTGACAGGCCCGTATGCGAAAATTCGTTGTCTCTGGAGGGTACCCTGAGTAGGTCGAGCCACGTGGAATCTCGACTGAATCGACGGGGACCATCCCGTAAGGCTAAATACTACCTAACGACCGATAGTGAACTAGTAGAGCGATCGAAAGATGAGAAGAACCCCTGTTAGGGGAGGAATGTGAACCTGAAACCATGTGCCTACAAGCGGTCGGAGCGCTATGGCGGGAAACCGCAATGCGTGACGGCGTGCCTTTTGCATAATGATCCGGCGAGTTACCGTCAGCGGCTCGGTTAAGGTCCTCAGGACCGTAGCCACAGGGAAACCGAGTCTGAATAGGGCGACACATGTCGTTGGTGGTAGACGCGAAACTGCACGAACTACCCATGAGCAGGTTGAACCGCGGGTCAAACCGCGTGGAGGACCGAACCCACTTGGGTTGAAAACCGAGGGGATGACTTGTGGGGAGGAGTGAAAGTCTAATCAAGCGCAGAGATAGCTCGTTCTCTCCGAAATAGCTTTAGGGCTAGCCTCGGAAAATTGCATGGCGGGGGTAGAGAGACTGAATCGGAGGAGGGCCATACCCTGGTACCTTCCTGAACCAAACTCCGAATACCGTTATGTTTACTCCGGGAGTCAGTCCGCGAGGGATAAGCTTCGCGGTCAAAAGGGAAACAACCCAGACCACCTGCTAAGGTCCCCAAGCAGAACTCAGTCACTAAGGAAGTGAATTTGCAATGACAGCCAGGATGTTGGCTTAGAAGCAGCCATCATTTAAAAAGTGCGTAACAGCTTACTGGTCGAGCAAATTCGCGCCGATAATGAACGGGAGTAAGTTCTGCACCGAAGCAGTGGAATTCACGCAAGTGGATTGGTAGGAGAGCGCTGTACACCAGATACAAGTCGCACCGTAAGGAGCGATGCCGGGGTGTACAGGTGATTATGCCGGAATGAGTAACGATTAAGCAGGTGAGAATCCTGCTCGCCGAAAGCCTAAGGTTTCCTGGGGAAGGTAAATCCGCCCAGGGTTAGCCGGTTCCTTAGTCGAGGCCGAAGGGCGTAGACGATGGACAGCAGGTCAATATTCCTGCGCCACGTGCTGGACCGATGGAGGGACGGCGTCTGAAAGGTGAGGGGACGGATAGAAATGTCCCTCGCCTGTGTGGAAGGTAGCTGTAGGCAAATCCGCAGCGACATCCTGAAGCATGGGACAAAGACGCTTATGTTTCGATAGTCACTCGAAGGACGTCCAAGAAAAGCTTCTAGGGTTGAAGGCACGTGACCGTACTAAAACTGACACAGGTAGGCGGGACGAGAAGTCCTAGGCGCTCGGGAGAACACTGGTTAAGGAACTCTGCAAAATGGCCCCGTAAGTTCGCGATAAGGGGTACCCCCGATGGTGAAAGCTGTTGGGGGTCACAGTAAATCGGCATCAGCGACTGTTTATCAAAAACACAGGACTCTGCTAACTCGCAAGAGGATGTATAGAGTCTGACGCCTGCCCGGTGTTGGTAGGTTAAGGAAGAGGGTTAGTCGAAAGGCGAAGCCCGCGACCGAAGCCCCAATAAACGGCGGCCGTAACTATGACGGTCCTAAGGTAGCGAAGTTCCTTGTCGGGTAAGTTCCGACCTGCATGAATGGCGTAACGACTGATGCACTGTCTCAACCAGTGACCCGGTGAAATTGTAGCCGTGGTGAAGATGCCACGTACCCGCAGTGTGACGGAAAGACCCCGTGAACCTTCACTGTAGGCTGATATTGGTCTCGGACGTGTTCTGTGTAGGATAGGTGGGAGGCTTCGAAGCGGTGACGCTAGTCATCGTGGAGCCAACGTTGAAATACCACCCTGGATTCGTTTGAGTTCTAACGCTGATTCCCGTGAATCCGGGCAGAGGACAGTGTCAGTTGGGCAGTTTGACTGGGGCGGTCTCCTCCAAAAGAGTAACGGAGGAGTTCAAAGGTACCCTCAGCCTGGTTGGCAATCAGGCATCGAGCGTAAAGGTAGAAGGGTGCTTGACTGCGAGACTCATAAGTCGAGCAGATACGAAAGTAGGACTTAGTGATCCGGCGGTGCTGTATGGAAAGGCCGTCGCTCATCAGATAAAAGGTACTCCGGGGATAACAGGCTTATCGCTTCCGAGCGTCCATAGCGGCGAAGCGGTTTGGCACCTCGATGTCGGCTCATCACATCCTGGGGGTGGAGAAGCTCCCAAGGGTTTGGCTGTTCGCCAATGAAAGTGGTACGTGAGCTGGGTTCAGACCGTCGTGAGACAGGTCGGTCCCTATCTGCTGTGGGCGTACGAAACTTGAGGGGATTCTTCTTTAGTACGAGAGGATTTGGAAGGACGTTCCTCTGGTGTCCCAGTTGTCGCGCTAGCGGCACGGCTGGATAGCTATGAACGGAACGGATAAACGCTGAAAGCATATAAGCGTGAAGCCCGCCCCGAGATGAGGTTTCGTAGGGTTTATACCCGAAAGTCCCCTGGAAGACGACCAGGTTGATAGGCCGGATGTGTACGTGCAGTAATGCATTTAGCTAACCGGTACTAACGGACGAATGCTTGACCACTCGTATCGAGTGCTCCCGATTGTGAAGACGGCCAAGGCCGTCGATCCCATCGGAGCGTGCCAATTACCACGACCTTTTCTTCTGACGGCCACCGCCGTCATGGAGAATCGAATATTTTCGCTGTGACAACAGCGAGACGATATTTTCCGGTGAACATATCTGAAAGGTCACACCCGTTCCCATCCCGAACACGGTAGTTAAGCTTTCAGAGCCGATGGTAGTGCCAAAAGCGTGAGAGTAGGTATCGCCGGAATTTTTTACGACCGACCCGTGTGGTAGAGCAAAACTCTCCATGCGGGTCGGTTTTTTTATGCGCTGATCGGTTTTTTATGTATGTACGGGCCGGTTTTTCTATACGGGCCTGCTATACGGGCCTGTTTGTTTAGAGACGGGTTTTTCGGAGAGCGGACCTACCCGGTAGGCCCTTCGATGCTGTCCAGCATGGCTCGCAGCCGCTCGATCGGCAGGCCAACCACGTTGGAACCGCTGCCTGCAACCAGCCTGAGCGGCAGACGCTCATCCTGAAATCCGCAGGCCCCCGCCTTTCCTTGCCACATTCCGCTCTCGAGATACCAGGCAAGGAGCGGTCCCTCGATCGCACCCATTTCGAGCAGACTCTCTTCCACGGCCTCCAGCGGGGGCCACGGAGCACGTGTGACCAGGCTGCGCTGCATGCAAGAGCCGAGCCAAACGCCCGTGAGAACGCGATGAACGCGGCCTGAAAGCAGCATGAGCATCCGTTTGGCATCCTCGATATCGCAGGGCTTGCCCAACACCACGCCATCAACCTCGCTCAGGGTGTCGCAGGCGAGAATGGTGCCCTGCACGCCCATGTCGGCCACCGCCTGGCCTTTTGTCCGGGCGAGCCGGAGCACGTAGTCTTCCAGCGACTCGTTGACCGTCCGTGGAGCCGCCAGGGCCTCGGCTGTCTCGGGGGGCGGTACACACGTGACTTCCCAGCCCTCCGCCAGTGCCAGTGCCAGCCTTCTTGGGGAGCCGCTTGCAAGCACGATCTGCTGACGCAACGCTGGAGACATGACCGCCACTCCTCAGCACCCTGAAATCCTCCTAGAGGATGACCACCTGATCGCGGTCGTCAAGCCGGCCGGCCTGCCCACGGCCAATGCCGCCAGGGGGACACCGAGCATGTTCACAATCCTGCAGCAATCGCGGCCCAGAGGTGCATTCCTGGGCGTGGTGAGCCGGCTCGATGCGACCGTGTCTGGCGTGCTTGTCATGGCCAAGACACGGGCGGCCGCAGCCGACCTTTCCCGGCAGTTTCGTGAGCGGCTGGTCCAAAAAAACTACGAAGCCATCGTCGAGGGTCGGTTTCCCGCGCCGCTCGGGGAATGGGTCGACTGGCACGACCGGATCGAACGCCTGGGCGAGGAGCGGCGGTCGCGATTATCGCCATCAGCCGGATTCACAGCTCGCGGCCACGAGGCCGCGACCGCAGGCGACGATGGCGAGGACATGCCGGGCACCGATTGCCACGTCAGGGCCCGCGTGATCACGCGCATGGGGGAAGTGTCGCTGGTTGAATTGGCTCCCACCACCGGCCGACGGCACCAATTGCGGGCCCAGCTCGCCGCCAGACGGTGCCCGATTGTCGGAGATCGTCACTACGGTGCCAGGCTCCCCTTGGCACCGTCACCTGGATATGGCGCCGCCATCGCCCTGCATGCCCGGAGCCTGGGGTTTGTCCATCCGGGCACGGGCCGGCCCCTCGTGCTGGAGGCAAAGCGGACTCAAGCCTGGTTGGCACGTTTCCCGTTTCTTGCCCGAGGAAAGGGCCAGGGTCCTGCGGGTGGGGGCCGTGAAAAAATGGTGTAGACTTCTCCTGGAAGCCGACGGGAGCCGTTGTCGGGAACGTGGTTCCCCCGGTCTCGATGGCCGTCCCTGTCACCTGTTCGCCGCGATGACGCTGCCACCAGACCCATCTGTGATCGTCGGCGGACACAACCAGCCGCGAAAGTCCTCGCGTTTTCGGGAGATGGCGTTAGCGAGCGGCCTGTTGGATGCAGGCCAGATCGACGCCTGCGAGGCCCTGGTCGGGAGCTCTCTCGGTCTGGCCGCCCGGGCTGATGCCTCCCGTTGGGATGCCGCGGTTGCCGATTGCCTGGTGGAACGGGCAACGCTGACCCGATTCCAGGCAGACCAGCTGCTGCGTGGTCGTCGGAAACTGACGCTGGGCCAGTACCACATTCTGGATGAGCTCGGCAGCGGCGGCATGGGGCAGGTTTTTCGGGCGCAGCACGTGATGATGGGACGAACAGTCGCGATCAAGGTGCTGCCTCGGGCCAAGTCGACGCCTGATGCGGAAGCTGCCTTCCAGCGGGAAATTCGCATGCTCGGCCGCCTTGACCACGACAACCTCGTGCGGGCTCTCGATGCCGGGCATGATGGCAAAGTCTATTACCTGGTGACGGAAATCGTGCCCGGGCTCGATCTTCGCCGGCAGGTTCTCAAATACGGGAAGCTTGACGAAAACATGGCCGCTTCGGTGGTCTCGCAGGCGGCGAGGGGGCTCGGTTATGCCCACTCGCAGGGCCTCGTGCACCGGGACGTGAAGCCGGCCAATCTACTGGTCACCCCTGAAGGGCATGTGAAGGTGCTCGACCTTGGTCTGGCCGGTTCGGTGATCGAAGGTGAGTCGACACGGCTGGGTCGGATCGTGGGCACCATGGACTACATAGCTCCGGAGCAGATCCGTTCGGTGGACACCGTCGGGCCGTCAGCCGATGTCTACTCGCTCGGCTGCACACTCTATTTTGCCGTGACGGGCGAGGTGCCGTTTCCGGGCGGAACAAGGCAGGAGAAGACACAACGGCAACTGACCGAACAGCCCCGCCCCATTCGGCAGTTGGTGCCGGGGGTGAGCGAAGAGTTTTGCCGTGTCGTCGTCGCGATGATGCAGAAGAACCCGGCGGAAAGGCTGCCGTCGGCGGAGGCCGTGATCGAGCGGTTGCAGCCCTGGTGCCCGCCGTCGCCCGTGGCGATGCCGAGGGTGAAACAGCGGCGAGCCGCCAAAGCTGAAGGCGGGCTCGGGGCAGGAGAGGCCCGTAGCCGATCCGCGGCCCCCCCGGGGTCTTCAGGCGTGAGCCAGCAGATCGAACTGTCGGTGTCGGGAAATCAGTCGACCCGGGGGCTGTTGTCCGAGGCCGAAGAGACCGATCGTGAGGGGGAGAAGCGGGCGGATAGCCTGTCTGTGCCACCAGTTGTGGTGTCGGAAATGTCTGGGCCGGGAATGTCTGGGCCGGAAGTTGCTACCGGGGTTCCATGGCTGTGGATTCTGGCACGGAGTGTCTTTGTGGCTACGGTGACCGCGCTGATTCTGGCGGTGTTGAGCCGGTTGGTCTTGGGGGTCGATTCGGCGGGGGGGAATGGCGGTATCAGGCGCGTTTTGCCAGCCGTTGTGGGCTGGGCGGCCTTCGGTCTCGTGCTTGTCGTGCAGCTCATTTTGGCCGCGGTCAACGCGGCCGAACGGGAAGACCTGTAGCGGGACTCCTGCCGCCGGAAAGTGGCCAGGGCCGTTGTCACACCCGCTCGGCAGTCCCACGCGTTGACAGACCAGCCTGAACGGCCTACGAAATGGGGACTGAAACGCGGACGGGTAGCTCAGTTGGTAGAGCAACGGACTGAAAATCCGTGTGTCGCCGGTTCGATTCCGGCCCCGTCCATTTCGCTGCCGCAGATTTTTTCTTCCAGAGCCTGCAGGTGTCTTGTGTCCGCGGGCAGCGGCGCGGGCGTGAAACGAGCCGGTCGTCTCGGTGATTGCCTGTTTACGCAATTGCCTGCCTACGCGATCTCCGGTCTATCTGGCGGGCGAAAGCTGGACGGGTGAAAGACCGTAGAAGGCTGCGACCAGACTGCGGGTGCGGGGCCCCGGTAACGCCCCGGGGTGCATGCCACTGGGAATAAACGCAAACCCCAGCCCGAGGGCCGGATCAGCAAAGGCCAGCGTCCCTCCCGCTCCCGGGTGGCCGAAAGCAGATGGTGAAGGGCCGTAGACGCCGTAGGCGTTGGTCATGAAACCGGCAGCAAAGGATGTCCTGTCAATCAAAACCCGGTCGGGGCCGCTGCTGATGATGGTCTGCGGAGAGGTCTGTGCCGGGCTTTGTGCTGGGTTTTGCAAAGCGGCGAGCGTTTCACCCGTTAGAAAAGGAGCCTGGCCGCAGGCGAGGATCGCGTAAAATCGGGCGAGGGCGTCGGCTGTCGCGATTGCCCCGAGCGAGGGAATCGACGCCGCTCGCATCGCGGGGGTGTTCATGATCGCCGGAGGAAGCGGCCCGCCTGGATCGCTCAGCGCACGGCGAGTGAGGGATTCCCGGTCTCCGAAGGCCTTCGTGAAGGGGCCCGGTGGCGGAGGAACGCGGGGCGGAAGAACGGTGGCGGCGGTATCCATCAGAGCCGCCGGCAGTCCGAACCAGAGATCGAGCCCGAGTGGCCTGCGGAAGAGTCGCTCCCACGAGTCAGCCAGCGTTTCGCCCGCCGCGCGGCGGACGATCTCGTCGAGCAGAAATCCAAACGTGCGAGCGCCGTAGCCATGAGTGCCATCAGCCGGCCAGTTGGGTGGCTGCGAGGCCAGGCAGGTAGCCACTGCTTCGTGATCGGTGATCGCCAGCCCTGTCTGGTCAATCGCGGCGAGGCCGGCACGGTGGGAGAGCAGATCTGCAAATGTTGTTCGCTCCTTGCCCGAAGCGGCGAACTCGGGCCAGAGTGTCTCCACGGGTCTGTCCAGTGAAAGACCGTTGGCATGCAACGCCTGCAGGGCACAGGCGGCAGCGATCCCCTTGCTCGCCGACCAGATGAGACAGGGAGTCGACGCCGTCCAAGGTTTTCCCGCCGAGGCTTCGCCACCATGAACGGAGAGAAGCTGCTTTTCCGAACTCCACACGGCGAGCGAGGCTCCTCCACCCCCCGTGGCCGACGGGAGATCGTGGAGTATCCTTCGAAAGGCATCCTGCAGGCGATCGATGGCCGCGGCCAGATCGAGTTGGCTGTGGGGCGACGCGTACGCCGCGGATTGTCTCGGGGTGGGGATCACAGCTGGCGGGAGCCTGGAAGGCGGCGAAGAGAAAAAGAGTTGGGCAAGATCTGGCGATACCAAAGTAGAGGCATTACGAATGCCAGCCTATGAGTGCCGGCGTAGATGATGTTTTTATTTCAGACTATCACAGACGTACTTGCGCGGAGTGGCGACTCTGCCCAGTAGCCTACTCGGCCGCGGCCTCCCATCCTCTCATCCCCCCGCACCCTGTGGAGACTGAATATCCGGAATATTCAGACAAGCTGCATGCCCGGTGTTGCCGATAACCACTCCGTGTGGGGGATGGCGAAGGTCGCACGCCATCCTCCGCAAGACATCGCTGTCAACCAACGCCCTCGAATCAAACCGGTACCTCGGTCCAACACACAGCGTACGGAAATGGCATGCTCTACAGCCCGTCCATGAATATCGCGTTCGCCCACTACCCGAAAACCGCCGGGCATTCGCTCACGAAGTGGTTTCGGGAGGTCTTTCCTGACGCGCGTCTGGTCGAGAAGCATCCGCGGTACGAGGTCAACCACCTTCCCGTCCGGTATTCCCTGGAGCGGTTGGGGCTGGTGGAACGATGCCCATCCTCCGATAGCCCGCGGCGTCGCGGCATCGCTCGGGCCTATGCCGATCTTGTCCGAAGGCTAGCCGGCTGGATGCCAGCGGCGCGTGCTCGATCGATTGGCGGCACAACCTCATGCGGCCCCCGCATCATCGGCGTCGTCCGGGAACCGTTCGAGATGCTGGTGTCGTTATTCGAATACTGGCGGGGCTATGACTTCAGCGAGGAGCCCTTGCAACCGCTCATCCGCTGCGCCCGGACGGGGACGTTTCATCGGTTTCTCGAAATGGCGGTCGTCGAGCATGCCGTTCAGAACTACCAAGATTTCTTTGATATGGATGGACCGGCCTCCGCCCACACCCGGCTGCTCGACTTCAACGCCCTCGAGCCCGCCCTCCTGCAAGTCTGCCGTGAATTCGGTGTGGATGTTCCGGCTTCCAGGCTCGGTTTTCTCAACACCGGGCCGAGTCGGCACCGCAGTCTTGATCGCTATCGGGCGGAAGCCGGAAACGTACTGCCGGAGGTCCGTTCCCATTTTCGCTGGTATTACGAAGAAGGCGTCCATCTGATGATCAAGGGAGCCGGTTGATAATCAAGGGAGCCGGGAACGAATCCTCGGCCCCTACCGGCAGAAGTACGTTCGTGAAACAAAAAACGGGCGGTGCCGCGAAGGCACCGCCCGTTGTGCTTCGATTCGGATGGAGATCAGCTAACCATCGCCTTCAGGTTCTTGAGAGCCCGCACGCGGACCTTCACGCTGGCCGGCTTTGCGGGCCGATCCTGCAGTTCGCCCGTGAACGGATTCTTGACGCCCTTCTGAGCGGGACGTGCCGGCACCTTGCGGCGCTCGATCTTCACGAGGCCGGGGATCGAAAAGACCCCGATGCCCTGGCCCTTGAGGGCTTTTTGAATTTCGTCCGTGAGGGCCTCCATCACCGCGACCACGTCCTTCTTCTGCAGACCGGTCGTCTCCGAGATGCTTCGCATGATCTCGGTCTTCGTCAAGGGCTTGCTTCCCGACTTCTTTGCCATCGCCAATACCTCCAAAAGTCAAAAATTGTGTGCGGTAGTCCCCCACCGCGTATCGGAGCCCGGCACTGGGTGCCGAATGCGTCGCCGATTAGAGCCTCGGGAAATGGAAATGCAACCCAGAAAATTATGGTTTGCCGCCTAAAAAGTCCTCGTTTCCCGAGTTTTTCCTCAAAAAACTCTTTTTTACGCCTGTTTTCTGGCACCCGCGTCGATTTCCCAGCCGAATTTGCGGCCTGTGATACGATGGGGAAAACAGCGTTTGCACCTCCAAACTGCATCCCGGAACCGTATTCCGGAAGAAGGTTTTGAGGGGGGCAATCCGAAATCGCAGTCTCGAACCGTGCCGCATCGGAGCGTCCCGGAGGCGTACACTGTCAGGCGAGAGCCAATGAAAAAGCCAATGAAAAAGGCACCGGGCAAGAAGACGGGTAAGTGACCGTTGGCGACGGGGCCAGCGAAGGCAGCCCGCGGGGTAGTCCCTGCGGAGTGATCGATCGATTGCGAGTTGTGAACCGCAGGAACTTCTGGGGCTTCCATAATGATGGCGATGCACCCGACGATGCGCCCGCAAGGACTGAATGGGGGCTGGTCGGCAGCCAGGCGGCCGTGGATCGCACTGCTGCTCGTGGGAGGACTGCTGGCTGTCGGTTGGGGCGCGGTAGACCGTTGTGTGGGCAGGGCTGCCGATACCACGACTGACGACGTTGAAGAGGCGTCCGATGACGCCGCCGTCGCGAACGAAGACAATGAGGACAATAACGAAGACAACGAGGACGGTGGCATTGGGTTTCCCAGCGACCGGTTGCGGGAGCGGCAGTTTGACAGGGGCCGCCGGCTCGTGGCCGACCAACGGTGGAGCGACGCCGCGACCTTGTTCGATGAAATTCTCGCCTCGGACCGCGATTGTTTCTTCCGAACCGATCGGCAGCAGCGGACCTGGCAGAGCATCAAGTCCGAGACGAATCGTCTGATCGGCGGATTTGGAAAGCCCGGTCGAGAGGCCTACGAACTTCAGTTCAGGGCGCGGGCCGAACGCATGCTCGAGCAGGCCGTTGCCGCCAATGACACTGCGGGAATCGTCGCGGTGGCCAGACGGTGGTTTCACACGCCGGCTGGGTATCGGGCCACGCTGCTTGCCGCGATCGAATCGCTCGAGGCGAATCAACCGCTGGCGGCGGCCGCCTGGCTCGATCGGCTCGCGCCGGCCGCCGGGGCCGCCGCTTTCGAACCCACGCTGTCGATCATGCGAGCGGTCGCGTGGCTGCGGGCAGGGGACGGTCCGGCCGCCGCGGCAATTTTGGAGCAGACACGCACCCGCGGCAGGAGTGTGGTGCGCCTCGCCGGGAAGGACGTGGCCGTATCGTTTCCGGCGGGCGGTGGCCTGGCCTGGCTCACGGGCCTCGTCGGTGAACCGAAGCACCATGCTGGTCGGCACGGGGGCGGCTGGTCTGGAACCGATTGGGCGATGCATCGGGGTGACCCGGCCCGCAACGGGGTCGTGGTGGCGTCATGTCCGCTTCTTGCCCCGCGGTATCGGGTGCCACTTGCCCGCCACCCGGAAGAGTCGAGGCTCCTTGAGACCCGGCGGCGGCTGCACTCAGAACAGGAGCTCGCCGTCTTGCCGGCGGGCGGGCCGTTGGCGGTGGACGGCACGATTCTGGTGCATACGAGCCTGGGGCTTCTGGCGGTCGATTTTGAAACCGGCAAGCGGATCTGGCTGCAGGCCGGAGCCGACGGCACGTCGCTCCATGCGCAGGCAACGAGCGGTGACGGGGGGGATTCCACGGACGCCGGTGCGGAAGGTTCGTTCAGCAGTGTCTTCGAGGACGCCACCAGCGGGATCATGGCAAGCGATGGCCGCCTTGTGTTTGTGGTCGAAAGCCATGCCGATGCGATGTCGGTGCCGCAGGCAGGCATGAACTTCCGGCAGGGCGGTCAGATGATGGGCGGATTTCAGGTCCGCGGCGGCTGGAGGGGCGGTAACACGCTCTCCGCCTACGACGTGGCCGACCGGGGAACTCTCCGCTGGCGGCTTCCCGCCCGCAACGTCCCCGTCGGCGATGAGGCCGGACTGCCCGCCGCCAGCACGGCCTGGTATTTGGGCGCGCCCTTGCCCGTGGGCGAACAGTTGCTTGTGCTCGTCGAGGAGAAGGGGGAGATTCGCCTCGATGTGCTCGATGCGAACAGCGGCCTTCTCGAGTGGTCGCAGCCCTTCGCCGAAGTCGACGAGGAACGGGCAATCGACAATCGCGACAGCCACGCCCGACGGCTCGCCGGTCTGTCGCCCGCGCTTGCTGAAGGGGTGCTCATCTGTCCGACGGGGGCCGGGGCCGTGGTCGCGATCGACCTGGCGACACGCACACTGCTCTGGGCACACGAATACCCCCAGCCCCGGCAGGCTGACGCGATGGTGCTGCCCAACGGCATGCGGGTCGCGCGGAACGGAGCGGTCGGGGGAGGGTTCGGGGGTGACGGAGGCCGGGAGCAGCGAGGAGGCCACTGGCTCGATTCCGCGCCGATTCTGGCTGGCGGCCGGGTGCTGCTGACGCCTGGAGAGTCACAAGAACTTCTCTGTCTCGACCTGCGGCGGGGCACGACGGTGTGGCGTCTGCCACGCAAGGATCGGTTGTATGTCGCTGGAGTTGTCGCGGGCAGGGCGATTGTCGTGGGGCGGCGGGGCGTGGAGGCACTCGATCTGGGGAACGGCCGTGTGGTCTGGCAAAGACCACTGGTCGCTGATCATGGAAGCCCGAGCGGCCGGGGCATCCTCACGGCGACCAGGCTTTTCCTGCCACTCGACACGCCGGAGGTGCTGGAGGTCGATCTGACCGACGGCCGCATTGTCAGCCGTTCGTCGGCCCGTGGAAATGCGGTGCCGGGAAATCTGCTGGCCTACCGGGGCGAGGTCATCTCCCAAGGGGGCGACTCGCTCGACGTGTTTCACCAGTCGGCGGCCCTGGAATCACGGATCGAAACGGCGCTCAAGGCCGACCCGCAGGATGCATGGGCGCTGCTCTGGCGCGGCCAGCTGGAACTTGACCGGGGCGCGATCGCCAGCGGCATCGCGCGGGTGCGCGAGGCCCATGCCTTGCAGCCGGCCCGTGTGCCTTCGAGCGTCGTGGCGACGGCGCTTCTCTTTGCGCTCCAAAAGGATTTCCCCCAGGCTGCGTCCATCTGGCGTGAGGCCGTGGCCCTGAGCGGCTCGCCGGCGACCGCGATCGTCGCACTGCGGGCCACGGTCGATGGATTTCTCCGCACGGGCGATCTTCCGCAGGCATGGGAGGCGCTCCAGCAACTGATGGCTTGCTCGGCGTCGGGTGTGGCGGACACAGTCTTTGAGAATGGCGTGGCGATGGAGCTTGCTGGTGCTGCAGAGGGTCTGATCGCGGACGGTGCCGATCAGCATCTGGTCGTCGCTCCCGTCCGCTGGATTCAAGGACGGCTCGCCGAGATGTTTGCCAGGGCTGCGCCACCGCTGCGGGCCGAACTCGATGCGTTCGCGGCGCGGGAGTTGGCCGTGGCGATGGTGGCCGCACCGGCTGCGGGGGGCGGGGAGGCCGACCGGATCGGGCGGCTCCGCGAGTTCGTGGAACGGTTCGGGCGTCACGAAAAGGCCATCGAGGCCCGAAGGCGGTTGGCAGAGACGCTCCACGAAGCGATCGAAACGGTGGCGACGGGCGATGATGGCCGAGGCCGTGTCGTTGAACGCGACTTCGTCCTGCTGGACCTCGCCCGTGTCGGTGGGCCGGCTGACCGCGAGTATGCCGCCACCACGCTGGCCGGATTGCGTCGCGACTTCGGGGGCAGTCCGGCCGACGCGGTCGGTCGTTCGGTCGCTGGCGAGTCGGGTGCGTGGCCCATCGGACGGGTCGTGCAACGCCGCGGCACGGTCGCCCGGGCCGCAGGAACGGTTCAAGGCGACCCAGAGAACGTGCGGTTTGTCCGCTCGCGGCTGATGAACATCCCCGTGATGAACGGTTCCGATTCATTTCTGCCCGGGATCGAACTTGCCGTTGATGAGCATCAGCAGTCCGGCATCATCGCCATGGATGGCTACGGCCGGCCGATCGGCGATCCCTTCGGCATCAAGCCGCGGTCTGACGCGGCTCGATTGATGCCGATGTTTCAGTCGGGCGGCGCGGACGAGGCCGCGGTGGTCGGCCGCGTCGTGTTTGTCCGCGCGGGTGCGAGTGTCGCGGCCTTCGAGATGGCCGGGGCCAACGGGGCAGGGCAGGGGAAGGCCCGCAACCGTCCGCTCTGGGTGATCGCCGACAAATCCGATTCGACAGGCGAACCGCGGGGGATGGGATTTGTCATGAATGTCAACGCCGGTCGGGTTGCCCGGCAGGGCAACGTTCCACTCGGGGCACGTGTCTCCGAGCCGCGGAATGCGGACGAGTCCCGCCGTCGGGGTGCTGCGGCGTGTGCGGCACGGTGCACGGGCGTGGCGATCATGGCAGACCGAACGCTCAAGGTCTACGAGCCACTCACCGGCCGTCTGCTCTGGGAGCGGCAAAGGCTCCCGGCGGCCAGTGCACTCTTCGGCGACGACGACTATCTCTGCGTGTGTCCGGTCGACGGCCGCAACGCCATCGTGCTGGCGATGGCGGATGGCAGGGTCGTTCGAACGCTCGACCTGCCGGGCAGCGAACGGCGACTGTTGATGAGCGGCCGCCAGATCCTGTCTGTGCGGCCGAGTGATGAACTGGCCCAGCCAGCGAAGGCGACTCAACGGGCGGTTCAGCCTCCGGCGGTGCAGGCTGATGAGACCACTGATATTGATCCTGCGGATGGGAACAACAGGACGCTCGAACAGGCAGGGCAGGGCTTGGCCCGGAGGGTTCGTCTCGATCTCTTCGATCCCGTGGATGGTCGGCAGCGATCCCTCGGCGAATATCCCGGTGAGTCTCGTGCCGTGGCCGCGGGTGACGGACGGCTTGCGGTGGTGGAACCGTCAGGTGATCTGAGCCTGCTCGACCTCGACAATGCCGGCGTGATCTTCCGCGTCAGGCTGCCCGAGATGCCGGCTGGGCTTGAGTCTCTGCAGGTGCTTTCCTGGATGGACCGCTGTCTCGTGCTCGTGGGGCGTGCCGAAACGGCGGAGGAACAGCAGCAACTGGATTCGTTGGGGGTGGTCACGCCACTGCCGGGCATGCCGGGCCGGGAAATGCCCCAGCTGATCACCGGCTCGCTCTGGGCGGTCGACGCGGCCAGCGGCGACATGCTCTGGCCGGTGCCGGCGACCGTTCTCAGGCACTCGCTGCAGGGGCAGTGCAGCTCGCAACTGCCCGTGCTGCTCTTTGCCCGTTCGATCCAGTCCGTCCGTGAGCCCGAACGGCAGCGTCTCAGCGTGCTCTGTCTGGACAAACGGACCGGCCAGGCGGTCTATGTCGACGACCGCTTCAACGGCCGGGCCACGCCGCGTCCGGATATGATGGGAGTGGGCTGCGGCATCAGCGGCGATCCGGTCGCGCATACCATTGCATTGTCGCAGGGCCGAAGGGATGCACCGGAGCTGCAACTTGAGTTCACCGGTGGCCCGACGGCACCCCGCCCGCCGTTTCAGGCCTCCGCAGCACGCTCGTCGGCCGCGGTCGATCCGCTGGTTGAAATCGAATACTGGATCAAGAAGGCATTGACGATTCCGCTCCCCTTTTAGCCCCACAGCCCGGCGATCCCGCATGCCACGACCGCTTCTCAGCACGTTTACCCGCATCCTCTCGACGCTGATCCTCTCGACGCTGGCCGTCGCCGTGGTGTCTTTGCCCCTGATGGCTGCGCCGTCGGAGGAGAAAGTCGATCTCGTGATTGCCAAGGGACTCGACTGGCTGGCCCGCAAGCAGTCGCGACGCGGTAGTTGGGCGGCCAACGAAGGCCGCTACCCGACCGCCATGACGGCGCTCGCGGGCACGGCACTGCTGATGGAGGGCTCGACGACCACTCAGGGAAAGTATGCGGAACCGATCCGACAGGCCGTCGACTATCTCGTGAGCCGCTCCCGCCCCAACGGGCTGATCGGTGATCCGAAGGGAGACGACCGCTACACCTACGGGCATGGCTTTTCGATGCTCTTCCTCTCGCAGGTGCTCGGAGAAGAGGAGGACGAGCGCCGCCGTGAGGAGCTCGTCAGGGTGCTCGACAAGGCGGTGGAGTTTTCCGGCCGCGCGCAGACGTCCGACGGCGGCTGGGGCTACGTGAGCGCCAAAGACGGCAACAACTTCGATGAGGGCTCGACCACGATCACCCAGGTGCAGGGGCTGCGCGGATGCCGGAACGCCGGCATCGCGGTGCCCCGTGAGATCATCGACAAGGCCATCGCCTACATCCACAAGTGCACGATGCCCGACGGCGGCGTGCAGTACAGCTCCAAGGGAGGGGGGGGCCGGCCGGCCATCTCCGCCGCGGCCATCGCCTGCCTGTTCAATGCCGGGGAATACGACGATACCCATGTGCCCCGGATGCTCGACTACGCCGAGAAGCATCTGGGCAACATCTCCAACAACGGCTTCGGGCACTGGCACTACGCCCACTTTTACTACGCGCAGGTGATGTATCGAGAAGGCGGCAGGAAGTGGGACGTTTACCGGAAGCAGATCGAGGAACGGCTCGTATCGGAGGGACAAAACGACCGCGACGGCTTTTCCTGGCCGCAGGGTTACATTGGCCCCGTGTACACGACCGCCACGAACCTCACCATTCTGCAGCTTGACCGGGGCACGCTCCCGATTTACCAACGCTGACAGGATCTGCACGACTGAGGCTTCGGCCCGCAGGGCCTCCCACAGATACATTCCACAGGTTTCGCCCGGAGAACACGATGACGCAGCCCTCCCTCGACCCTTCCGCCATCGACCGCCTGCACGAGGCGCATGATCGCATCCTCGCCCAGCTCTCGCGGGTGATCGTCGGTCAGAGCCAAGTGATCGAGGAACTGCTGATCTGTCTTTTCAGCCGCGGTCACTGCCTGCTCGAGGGCGTGCCGGGCCTGGCCAAGACCCTCCTGATCAGCACGCTGGCCAAGAGCCTCGATCTCTCCTTCAGCCGCATTCAGTTCACTCCCGACCTCATGCCGGCCGACATTCTCGGCACCGACGTGCTGGAGGAAGACAGGGCCACGGGCTCGCGGCAGTTGCGTTTTCTCGAAGGGCCGCTCTTCGCCAACGTGGTGCTTGCCGACGAGATCAACCGCACGCCGCCGAAGACGCAGGCGGCGCTGTTGGAGGCGATGCAGGAACGGCAGGTCACCGTCGGTCGGGTTCGGCACAGGCTGGTCGATCCCTTTTTCGTGTTGGCCACGCAGAATCCGATCGAGCAGGAAGGCACCTATCCGTTGCCGGAGGCGCAGCAGGACCGGTTCATGTTCAAGGTGTTCGTCCGCTATCCGACGTTCCAGGAGGAATTCGAGATCGCCCGTCGGACCACCGGCCTGCCCGCCGAGGATGCCCAGCCCGTGCTGTCGGCGGCCGACATCATCGGCCTCCAGCAGGCCGTGCGGGGCGTGCCGGTGAGCGACCACCTGGTGCGGTATGCCCTGGCGCTCGTTCGGCAGACACGCGCCGGCGAGAAGGGCACGCCCGACTTCGTGAGCGACCAGCTTTCCTGGGGAGCGGGGCCCCGCGCCGTGCAATTCCTGATCATCGGTGCCAAGGCACGCGCGCTCTTGCAGGGCCGCAACCACGTGGCCGTGGAAGATATCCAGGCACTCGCCAGCCCGGTGCTGCGGCACAGGATCGTCGTGGGCTTCGCCGCCGAGAGTGAGGGCGTGACGCCCGACGGCATCATTCAGCGCATCATCGAGACGACTCCCACAAAAGAGGACGAGCTGACCCGTGACACCCGGTTCCAGACGATATTTGCATCCTGAGGCGATTGCCCGCATCGCGCGGCTGGAGCTGCGCGCCCGGGCTGTCGTCGAGGGTGTGCTCGCCGGTCTCCACAAGAGCCCCTACAAGGGCCAGTCCGTGGAGTTTCTCCAGCATCGGGAGTACGTCCGGGGCGACGACCTCCGCCGCGTCGACTGGAAGGTCTGGGGCCGTCAGGACCGCCTCTACGTGAAGGAGTTCGAGGAGGAGACGAATCTGCGCGTGACGCTGCTGGTGGACGGATCGGCCAGCATGAACTACGCGTCGGGACCACTCGGAAAATACGATTACGCTGCCACGCTGGCCGCCAGCCTTGCCTGGCTTGCGCTCTCGCACGGCGATGCCGTGGGCTGTTGCGTGTTTGACGACAAGGTCCGGGCGAGCGTAACGGCCCGGACGAAGCGGTCGCATCTGGCGAGCGTTGTGGAGGTGCTCGAAACGCCGCGGGCGGGCCGCCCCACGGCCTTTCAGCCGGTGCTCAGATCGCTCGCGGAGACACTGCCCCGGCGGGGCATGGTGGTGGTGATCTCAGACCTGCTCGGCGATCGCGACGGTGTGTTTCAGGGCATGCAGTTGCTGAGGAAACGGGGGCATGACCTCGTGCTGCTGCACGTCATGGACGACGATGAGCTCGACTTTCCCTTCGACGGCCCGACCCGGTTCGAGGGGCTCGAACTGCCCGACTCGATCGCCTGCAATCCCCGCAGCCTGCGGGCGGGCTACCTGGCGGCAGTGGAGGAGTTTCTCGCCGACGTCCGCACCCGGGCTGCGGCGGTGCGGTGCGACTACTCGCTGGTTCGCACCGGGGAACCGGTCGACGCGGCCCTGGTGAAACTTCTCTCGCGCCGCGCCAGCGTGGCGGTGTAGAGGGGAAACCACGCCATGCCGACATTTGATTTTCTTCCGCTCCTGTGGTGGGGCCTGCCGCTCGCCGCGGCCCCGGTGGTCATCCACCTCATCAATCTCCTGCGGCATCGCAAGGTGCCGTGGGCGGCGATGGAATTTCTGCGTGCCAGCCAGAGAAAATACCGCACGCGGGTGATGCTCAAGCAGATCCTGCTCCTGCTGCTCCGGGTGGCTGCGCTGCTGGGGATCGTGCTGGCACTGGCGCAGCCGCGGTGGAAGTCGGCGCTGGGGCGGATGCTGGGGGGCGGCCGCACGGCCCACGTCGTTCTGCTCGACGACAGCTATTCGATGGGGGATCTCTCGACCGACGGCCGCATCGGAGAGTCGAGTAGCTTCGATCGTGGCCGGTTGGTCGTGGAGCGGATCTGCGCTGAGCTGGCCGCCGCACCCGGACAGCAGGAGGTGGCGATCGGCCGCTTCTCGGCCTTTGAACACCACCGGCCCCACGACTCCGAAAGCACGCCAGTCCAGTCAAACCAGTCAGGCCAGTCAAACCAGAAAACAGGGGATGAACGTCGGCCGGATGCGCAGGAGGCTTTCGACATCCGCCTGCAGCCCGTCACGCCGCGAGTGGTGCAGGAGGTGCGGGAGGAACTCTCCGGCCTCGCTCCCTCGGCAACCGCTGCCGGACCGCGGGGGGCAGTGGCGGCTGCGTCCGGCCTGGGGGCGGAAGGGGCCGGATCGGGCACGGCCAACGTGGTCTGGCTGGTCAGTGACTTCCGCGCAAAGGACTGGAAGGCCGCCGACGAGACGGCCTCCCTGCTGCGGCAGCTATCCGACGCCGGCTGCGAACTGCGACTGGTTGACTGCGCCGCCGATGGAGGCGACGGACGGCAGCCCGGAAACATCACGGTCGAACGGCTGGAGATGGCCGGCGGCGTGCCCGCCTCGGGCGTGCTCGTGCCGTTGGAAGTGGCGGTTCGCAATGACTCCGATCGGCCTGTCCGCGACGTGGCCATCGACCTCCGTGAGGATGCCCTTGGCCGACCGGGTGTCCGGATCGCGGAGATACCCGCCGGCGGCGTGGGCACGCAGCGGTTTGACGTCCGGTTCACGAAGGCGGGGCCGCATCAGGTGGAGGCCAGGATCGCCGCCGATGCCCTCGCGGCTGACAACTTTCGGACCATGGCGATCGACGTCGTCGACCGGGTGGACGTGCTCCTCATCGACGGCGATCCGACGGGCGGCGGCCGGTCGGGTGATGCCTTCTACGTGGCGACGGCCCTGGCGCCGGGGGCCGGCGCACCCACGGGACTGCGGCCGCGAATCGAACCGCCGCGGAGTCTGGCCACGCTCGATCTGGAGAGTTTTGCCTGCATCTGGATCCTCGACGTGGAGCGGCTCGATGCCCCGGAGGTCGCCGCCCTCGAGGCCTACGCGAGGTCTGGCGGGGGGGTCGTTTTTTTCACCGGTCCGCGGACGAAGGCCGATGCTGTCAATCGCTCGCTGTATCGTGGCGGCGAGGGGCTGTTTCCCGTACCTCTGGCGGGGCCGGTCGATCTGCTGCCAGACGCCGCCGCGGGGGCCGTGGCCGCGCCCGACGTTGTCGTGGAAGAACACCCGGTGGTGGCGGTGCTCTCCGGCCAACGCAATCCGCTGCTCGATGCGGTGCGGATCGAACGATCAATGGCCGTGGAACGCGGCTTCGATCCAGCGGCCACCAGCGGCCTGCGTCGGCTGCTCTCGCTGCGCACCGGCGGACCGCTCGTGGTCGAACGACCCTACGGCGACGGCATGGCCGTGGCCGTGTTGTCGACGGCGGCTCCCACCTGGAACAACTGGGCCCGTGGCAATCCGAGCTGGGTGGTGGTGATGCTTGAACTGGAGAGCTATCTGGCCCGCAGCCGCCGTCGTGCGGAGTCGCTGGAAGTGGGTGATCCCGTGGTCGTGCGGCTCGACACGGCCGTCGACGAGATCGAGGTCGACGTGGCGGTGCCGCCGGCCGGTGCCATCGTGCACCAGACGGCGGTGGCGTCTTCCGCGGGAGTGCTCGAGGCCACGCTGCCCGAGACGTCCGTTGCCGGCGGCTACACGGCCCGGTGGCGGCGGCTGGACGGCACGGAGCGAGAACGGATCTTTGCCGTCAACGTGTCGGCCGATGAAGGGCAGCTCGAACGCATCGGACGCGAGCGACTGGATCGCACGCTGGCTGGCGTGGCTTATAAGTATGACCGGGCCGAGTCGCTCCAGCCCGATGCCACGACCCTGGCCGGCGCACCCCTGGCAAAGCCGCTGCTGCATCTGCTCGCGGCGGTGCTGATCCTTGAACAACTGGTGGCGTTTTCGGCCAGCTACCATGCAAAGTCCCGCGGCAAAGCGACCGCCTGACCAGCAAGCGACCTCCCCATGCCCCCACTCACGTGCACGCTGTTTCCCACGCTTGTGGCACCGCTCAGCTCGCTCCTGTGCCCGCCGCCGGTCGGGGCATCGGTCTGCCTGCTCGCCGCATCCGAGCGGGTGCAGCACCGCATCACCAGCGGCCTGATCGACAGCTTCTCGCAGTGGTGGCAGATGCCGGCGCTCGTGGTAACGCTGGCGGCGATCGCGGCCTTCGTGCTCTGGATGTACCGCCGTGACGCGGCCGAGTTGCCGCGTGGCATGGGGCTGGTGCTTGCAACCCTGCGGCTGGGGGCGATTGCTGCGGTCGCTGCGGCCTATCTCGACTTCGAGCGGACTGCCGAACATGAGATCGTATTTCCGTCACGGGTGGCCGTGCTTGTGGATTCAAGCGCGAGCATGACGCTGCGCGACACGCCCGCTGGAGAAAAGCTGGACACGCCCGCCGGAGAAAAGCTGGGCGAGCCCGCTGAACAAAAGCTGGACACGTCTGCTGCGGCGCAACCGCAGGCTGCCGGGGCACTGCCGGAGTCCGAACAGGCCGATACGCGGTCGCAGTCTGCGGTTCGCGTGCTGCGTGAAGCGGGGCTGCTCGCCGCGCTCGCCCCGCGGCATGAGGTATCGGTCTGGCGGTTCGACGCCGACGCGGAGCCGCTGACACTCTTGCCGACATTGTCAGCGGCCGGGGCCGGCGAGGAAGCGTCGCCGTCCGCCGGCGACTGGCCTGAACGGCTCACTGCCCGCGGCTACGAAACGCGACTGGGCGAGGCGCTCGCGAGAGTGCTCGACCAGGAGCCCGGCGGTGTGCTCGCGGGAGTGATCGTGCTGACCGACGGTGCGAACAATGCCGGTATCGATCCGGTAGCGGCCGTCGCGGCGCTCGGCAAGGCGGGCGTGCCCGTGCATGCGCTCGGAATCGGATCCGATCGGCTCCCGGCCAACGTGCGGGTGGCCGACATACTCGTGCCGGCCCGGGTATTTCCGGGCGATCGCTTCGCCGTCACCGCCTATCTGCAGTCGCAGGGGCTCGCCGGGCAGGCGGTCCGCGTGGAACTTTCCGAAGTGGCAGCCGATGGTGGCGGGAACGACCCGCAGGCCGCAGCCTCGGCGGGACGGGTGATCGACACCACCGAGGTCATGCTCGGGGCCGGCGGCGAGCTTGTTGCGGTGCGGTTCGACGTGCCGGGGCTGGCGACTCCGGGCCGCCGCGACCTGGCAGTACGAGTGATTCCGCCCGCCGTCGATCGGACACCGACCGACGACCGTCAGGTAGCCGAGGTCGAGGTCGTGGATCGGGTCACGCAGGTGCTGCTCATGGCTGGTGGGCCGAGCCGGGAATACCAGTTCATGCGCAACGTGCTCGAGCGGGACAAGAGCGTGGCGGTGGACGTGCTGCTCGGCACCGCCGGCCGGGGCGGCTCACAGGATGCCCGCCGGATTCTGCCAGCCTTTCCCACCACGGCCGAGGAACTTGCCGAGTATGACGTGGTCGTGGCCTTCGACTACGACTGGCGGCTGCTCGATGCGGCTGCTCAGGCGCGCCTCGAGCGATGGGTGTCGCGGGAGTCGGGCGGACTTGTCCTCGTGGCCGGCTCCATCTTCATGGACGCGTGGATCGCCGACTCCCAGACTGCGGTGATCCGCAACCTGCACCCAGTGGAACTCCGGCGGGCCGGCAGACTGATCGGTGACGGTCCGGCAGGGCTCGAGGAGCCGATGCCGCTGATGTTTTCCCGCGACGGACTCGACGCCGAATTTCTCTGGCTGGCCTCGAGCCGCATCGCCAGCCAGACCGTCTGGAGCGAGTTTAAGGGGGTGTTTTCCTGTTTCGATTCGTCCGGTCCCAAGCCGGGAGCCACGGTCTACGCCCGCGCGGCCCGTCCCGGTGCAACCGCTGCGCCGGAATCCAACCCGATCTACTTCGCCGGGCAGTTCTACGGTTCGGGGAACGTCTTCTTCATGGGGAGTGGCGAGACATGGCGGCTGCGATCGCTGGACGACAGTCTCCACGAACGGCTGGCCACGCAACTGATTCGCCATGTGTCGCAGGGCCGGCTGCTGCGGGGATCGCGGCGGGCCCGACTGCTCGTGGACCGGGATCGGTTTGCCGTGGGCTCGAATGTCGTGGTCCGCCTGGTCGTGCCGGAGGGGGATGCGGCGGCGTCTGCCGAGTGCCGGGTGGTGGGGCCGGACGGCACGGTGCTGCGGGTGCCGCTGGCGGCCGAGCGAGAGCGGGATGGCGTGCTTCAGGGCGCGTTCGTGGCCTCGCGTGACGGCTCGTGGCGAATCGATGTCGAGCTGCCCGGTGCAGGGGGGGAGAAGGTGTCGCGGCGGATCCAGGCACGTCTGCCCGATCGCGAACTGGAACGGCCGCGGCTGGATCGCGGCCTGCTCGAGCAACTCGCCGCAGGCAGCGGAGGCACCGCCCGCTTTCTCGCCACGCAGCCCTGGACGGCTTCCGACTCGCAGGCGTTGGCCGCCGGCATCCCGGATCGATCACGCCGCGAATACGAAACCGGCTCGCCGGACGGTGCGTTCAAGCGTCGCCTCAACGCCATCCTGATGGCGCTGGGCGCGGGACTGTTGTGCAGCGAATGGATTCTGCGGCGACTCGTCAAGCTTGCCTGAGCATCGGATCACATCACCTCCATCCCCGCACCGTTTTGAATCTTTCCGGTTTGAATCTTTCGAGGCCCCGCAGTGACGCCTGTCATCGATCCGCCGCCGCTCGCTCCAGCCGCCATGCCCCAGCCGGCTGCCGCTGTCGACGTGTCGCTTTTGAAAGACCTGCTCGCCCGGCTCCGTCGGCAGGCCCGGGGCTGGATCTGGGTGGAGTCGCTGGCATGGGTGGGTCTGGCAGCGGCGGTATTTTTCTGGGGATCGCTCGCGCTCGACTGGTGGGTGGAGCCACCGCGGTGGGGACGGGCTGTGCTGCTGGCCGCAACGGCAGTCGGGCTGGCCACGCTCCTGGCCAGAAAACTCATTGGCAGGCTCAGCACGGATCTCAGCGACGGGAGCCTGGCGGTTGTCGTGGAGCGGAGCCACCCCGCATTTCGGGACAGCCTTTCAACGGCGATCGAACTCTCGTCGCGTCCTGACGACGAGGTCAATCCGGACCTTTTGTCCCGGACGGCCGCGGAAGCGACGGCCCTCCTGGAGCAGGTGCGGCCGGAGCGGATTTTCCGCCGACGGCAGTTGGTGATGCTTGCCTTCGCGGCGGCCGGGGCCCTGGCGAGTGTGGTCGCCGTGGCTGCTGCCAGGCCGGCCGTCGCCGGGCTCTGGGCGCGGCGGATGGCGCTCCTGGGCGACGAGCCCTGGCCGCGGCGGGTGCGGCTGACGGTCGATGACTTTCCGACCGGCGTACGGAAGGTGGCCCGGGGCAGCGATGTCGACGTGATCGTGCAGGCGGAGTCTGCCGACCGGCTGCCGGACGTGGTTGACCTGCGGTGGCGGGTGGCCCCGGCGGATGGTTTCGGCAGTCGGCCAGGCAGTGGTCGGCGGAGCAACTGGCGGGCGGAGCGGATGGGCACGCGGGGCGGCGGCGTGGCCGGCAGCCAGGCGTTCGGCCATGTCCTCAAGGCGGTCAACGACAGCCTCGATCTCGAAATCCGCGGTGGCGACGCCCGTCTTCGGAATCTTCGGCTGCAGGTGCTCGAGCCGCCGGCACTGGAAAAACTTCGTATCGAGACAACGCCGCCGGCCTACCTCGGGGGCGGACGGCGGGAGACGTCGCCAGCGCGGGTCGTCCAGATTCCCCGCGGATCAACGGTTGAAATCGCCTGCACCGCCACGAAGCCGCTCTCCGCCGCGACGATGGTGGCACTCTCGACGGGGAGCGCCGACGGCGTCGGCTCCTCGGCCGAGGAGGTGCTCGCCACGCTCCCCGCCGCACCGTCGGCGGGTGATGCCCGGCCGGCAGCGGCTGCGGGCCGCACGATTGTCGGCCGAATCGCTGCGCTTGCCGTCGATCGCACCGTCGTCGTGCGGTTTACCGACACCGACGGACTCGTGAATCGCGAGCCGGTCACCTTCCTGCTGTCGGCCCTGCCCGACGATCCGCCCCAGGTGTCCCTACGTCTCCACGGCATCTCGACCGCGGTGACGCCGCGGGCCCGGGTGCCGCTGGTGGGCACGATCTCCGACGACCACGGGCTGGGCGGCGCGACGGTGGTGCTGAAGGTGGCCGACGCCGCCGAGACATCGTTGCCGGTGGCCCGAGTTCGGGCGGGGGACGCGATCGTAGAACTGACGACTGATGCCGCTGAGGTCGTGCAACTGGAGCCGCTTGGCCTGCGTGTGGGCAGCAAACTCCAGGTGTCGGTCGCCGCCACCGACACCTGCACGCTCGCCGGTGAGCCAAACGCCGGCACGAGCGACGCCTGGTCGCTCGATGTGGTCGCGGCCGAATCGCTCGTGGCGATGCTCGAAGCCCGCGAAATCGTCCTCCGTCGACGGTATGAAAGCTGCGTGGCCGATCTGACGCAGGCCAGAGACGGCTTTGCCGCGCCGCGCCGGGATGCGGCTAGCGATGGCGATGGCACTGCTGGCGGCGATCATGCCGATGGGGCCGTCGGACCGATTGAAGCCTCCGGACTGGTTGAGGCGACGTCTCGCGCCGCGGGTGAGACGGCGGAGTTGGCCGAGGCCTTTCGCGGCATTCGGCTGGAGTTTGACAACAATCAATTGATCACGCCCGAACTGGAGGCCCGGCTGATCGCCCAGATCGCCGACCCGCTCTCCGCCCTGGCCACACAGGAACTGCCTGCGCTGGCTGTGGCCTGCCGGGCGGGAATGAGCCGACCCGAACTTGTGCGGCGTGCCGATCTCGTGCTCGCCCGAATGCGGGCGGTGCTCGATAAGATGATGGAGCTGGAATCATTCAACGAGGTGCTGGAGGTTCTGCGTGGCATGATCCGCTCGCAGGAGCAGATCCGTGCTGAAACACTTGAACAGCAGAAGCGGCGGGCTCGGGAGGCGTTGGAGCGGCCATGAGAACAACTTCACTGGGCAGCGTGTTGCAGGGCCTGCGTTCGCAGCGGTTGATGAGCCTCATCGGTTCGCCGTGGGGACGAGTTTTGAACGTGTCCCGTTCTGTGCTGCGCCGGTCGGGATCCCCAGACACGCTTGATTCGTCGTGGGGGCGAGTTTTTAACTTGTCCCGTTCTGTGTTGCGCCGGTCGGAATCCCCAGACACGCTTGATTCGTCGTGGGGGCGAGTTTTTAACGTGTCCCGTTCTGTGTTGCGCCGGTCGGAATCCCCAGACACGCTCCGTTCGCCGTGGGGACGAGTTTTTAACTTGTCCCGTTCTGTGCTGCGCCGGTCGGGATCCCCAGACACGCTTGATTCGTCGTGGGGGCGAGTTTTTAACGTGTCCCGTTCTGTGTTGCGCCGGTCGGAATCCCCAGACACGCTCCGTTCGCTGGGCGGCTCGGCGAATGCGCCAGGGGTGATAGTTCGGCCAGTGCGCCGAGGCGCCCTAATGCTCACTTCGGTGTCTGGGGATCCCGCCCTCGTTGTGGGTCGGGGTCGGGGCGATGCGACATGGGGGTTGTTCATGCTTCGGCGTTCCATCCTCTGCCTCTTCATGCTGTGCAGCTTCATGATGGTGAGCGTGGGGGGCTGGCCGCTGTGCGTCGCAGAAGAGCCGGCAGCAAAACCTGCAGCGACGTCGGCCGCGGATGATGGAAGTCTGGCCTCCCGTGAACAGCAGCTCGCCCAGCAGTTTCGTGACCTCGAAAAGACATTCCTGCGGCTCGCCGATCTCCTGGCGGCCGGCGATCCGCGGCGGGCTGCGCTGCTGCGGAGCGTATTCGAGCAGGCCCGTGAGGCCGAGGTGGGCGATCGCCTCGACACGATCGTGAAGCTGCTCGAAAAGGGACAGCTCCTCAAGGCTGGCACGGGCCAGACCAGTGCGATCGACACGCTGCGAGAACTGCTCACGCTGCTTGAGTCTGGAGACACCGACAAGCGGCTGGCGAGTGAGAAGGAGGAGGTGCGGCAGTTTCTGGGGCGGCTCTCGAAGCTGATCGCCCGCCAACGCGACGTCGAGGGGTCGACCGAGGCCGGTGCGAAGGGAACGCAGCTCGCCGAACGGCAGTCGGCACTGGCCGAGGAGACGCAAGGCCTCGCCGGTGACATCGACAATTTTGCAAAGCGGATGGAGCCCAAAGAGGCGACGGGAAAGGAATCGGAGAACGGAAAGCAGGCCGGGCAGAAAAGTGAATCCCCCGCTGAGTCTGGAAAAGAGTCTGGAAAAGAGTCTGGGTCTGGAAAAGAGTCTGGGTCTGGAAAAGAGTCTGGGTCTGGAAAAGAGTCTGGGTCTGGGGAGGGCTCGGATCAGGCCGAGGGGGATGCGGGCGAGGCATCGCCGCCGCAGGAGGAGTCGGACGAGGCTGCTGAGAAATCGGAGGGGATGGATGAGGCCTCGCGGGCCCGCCGCACGAAGAAGCGGCTCGGTGCTGCCGAACAACGGATGCGGAAGGCGCAGGAGAAGCTCGACGAGGCCAAGCGACGCGATGCGAGGCAGGAACAGGAAAAAGCCATCGAGGAATTGGAGACGGCCCGGGCGGAGCTGGAGGAGATTCTCAGGCAGATGCGGGAAGAGGAGGTGGAGCGGCTCCTTGTGCAGCTCGAGACGCGGCTGCGGACGATGCTGCGTGCCCAGCGGGCCGTGCTCGCCGGCGCCGAGAAGCTGGCGGCAGAAAAGTCGCAGGCTGATCGCGAGCGACAATTGGAGGCGGTGCGGCTGTCGCGGGAGCAGGCCGTGGTCGGATTCGACGCAGCCAAGGCCCTCACGCTCGTGCGTGATGACGGCTCGGCGGTGGCGATTCCGGAGGCACTCGAACAGATCCGCGACGACTCTACACAGGCGGCCGCGCGGCTGGCCCGGAGTGACGTGGGCGGCACGACTCGTGGCATTCTGCAGGATCTCGTCACGAGCCTTGAAGAGATGCTGTCGGCGCTTGAGAAAGCGCAGCAGGAACAGCAGGCACGGCAGCAGGGAAATCAGGGAGGGCGTCCGGCGGAGCCGGGAGAACAGCCGCTGGTGGACAAGCTTGCTGAGCTGAAGATGATCCGGTCCCTGCAGATGCGGGTGAATTCCCGTACGAAGCGTTTTTCCAAGCTCCTGGCCGAAGGCATGGAACAGGCTGATGAACCCGAACTGCTCACCGCGCTCGAGCGATTGGCGCAGCGGCAGCGAAAGATCGAGCGGGCAGCGCACGACATCGTCACCGGCCGCACGGAGTAGGGAAACTCTTCCCAGTGCCGGGCCGGGGTGCGCCGGGGCCGATCTCGAGCTGGACAACGCCGTTCGGAAGGGGGCTTTCGACGATGTTTCGCCCCGGCGGGACCGTGCGGATATGCTTACGGTCTATGATTCAGTCGATTTGTAGTTTCGGCACACCGACTCCTTTCGGGGGCCAGATCCGCATGCATCCGAGCCGGTTTTTCTATATGGTCGCGGCGTTCGCGGCGGTCGCGGTGCTGCTGACGGCCGGCCAGGCCACGCTGGCCGCCCCGATGCGCGGGTCAGCGGCAGTCAGCGACCGCGATCTGGAAAGGCCGCCATCGTGGTCGATTCCTTCCCCCGCCGACATACGGTTGCGGATGGTCGGTTGGCTCGATGCCATGTCGGCTGCTGGAAAGCATCTGGAGGCCGACAGTGCCGCGGTTCGGGCGACCTGGCCCGAGGAACTGCCGGCCGATGCCTCGGCGGCCGACGTTCAGGCCGACATGCTCGACCGCGTGATCGATTCTTTTATCCGGGTCGATCCCCGATGCGCTGCGATCCAGAAGGGCGTTCTGGATGGCCGCGTTGCGGGAGAGCAGGGTCCTGCTGATCTCGCGTGGCTGGCCGATCCTGCCACTGCGGCATTTCAACGGGATGCTGTCCGCCTGTGGCTGGGACGCGCATGCGTCCGCCGCGACCGTTTCGATGAGGGGCTTGCACTGTTGGCCGATCTCGACCCCGCCACCGCCGTCGATCCTGCCACGCTGCTGTTCCACCGAGCCGCCTGCCAGCACTGGCTGCTCGAGTCGGATGTCGCCGTGGACTCGCTCGACCGCTTGCTCGAGCGATCGGGCGAGATTCCGGTGCGGTACGAACGGGTGGCGCGGCTGCTGAAGGCCGACATCACGGCGCTCGAGGACGAGTCTCTCGATCACATCGCCCGGCGGATGCGGGACATCACCCGTCGGCTCGATCTGGGCCGTCCCGGTACGAAAACGCTGGCCGTGCAGGATGGAGTGATCGATTCACTCGACAAGATGATCAAGGCGATCGAGGAGCAACAGCAACAGCAACAGTCTCAGTCTTCGAGTGGCGCCGGTGGCGGCGGACGCGGCGGCAACGGCACTCCGATGGACGACAGCCGCATCGCAGGCGGCAAGGGGCCTGGCGAGGTGACCAAGCGGGATATCGGCGAATCGGACGGCTGGGGAAAGCTCCCTCCCCACCAACGTGAGGAGGCCTTGCAGCAGATCGGCAGGGAGTTTCCAGCCCATTACCGAGAGGCGATCGAACAGTATTTCAAGCGGCTGGCCTCCGGCGAGGAGAAACGCTAGTGCAGAGTCTTGCTGAGCGAAGCCCGTCGATGGGCGGTCGGTGGCTGGCCTGTATCAAGCTGGCTTGCATCAAGCTGGCCTGCATGGTGCTGGCCTGCATGGTGCTGGCACTGGCGGAGGCGGAGGCGGTGGCCGCCGATGGGTTGCTCCTCGTGGAAGTGGAGCAGGGGGATGGCAGCGTGACGAAAGGCCGACTCGAACGGATCGACGCCTCTGGTGTTCGGGTGA
>Ga0247832_1000879_pt1 | contig 57780 bp, 47 predicted proteins | sample LaCruzMarch2015__10_FD_192407 | JGI IMG/M metagenome (GOLD analysis project Ga0247832, IMG submission 192407) | Freshwater microbial communities from meromictic Lake La Cruz, Castile-La Mancha, Spain - LaCruzMarch2015_4m | ecosystem: Environmental > Aquatic > Freshwater > Lake | place: Spain... | reverse complement strand
AATTTTTCAGTGCCAGTTGTGGGTCGTTTCCAAAAAACTCCTTGCCGTCTATATATATTTTCTTAATTACCTTATTTTGAGTTTTAATACCCCCATTTTCGTCGATTTCAAGAGCCGGCACTTTTCTCAATAGATCTTCGAGGTTATCGTTTTGCTGGGGTTTCAGCACGCCCGCATCGAACTCGAGAGTATCTTTCTTTACGGCAACTGGTTCTTTATTTCCTTTCACAACCACCTCATTCAGGATATTATTGGCACTATTCACCTGTAATTTTCCTAAATCTGTTATATTTTCAATAACAGAAATTGGGTGAAAAGTCCTAGAATAACCAACAACCGATATTTTGAAAAGATACTTAGTTATCAAAAGCCCCGAAAACTCAAAAGTTCCGTCTTCTTTTGTCAGTTGATTGGCTATATTGGAAGAATCCTTAGATGATAACAGGCTGATAGTAGCAAACGGTATAGGCTGATTGTTCTCATCAACAATAAGCCCTTTTACAGTAGATTTTTGTTGGGCAAATACCAAAGACGAGAGCAACATAAATATAAGTATTAATGCTTGTTTCATCTATTTTTTGCCTAAAAAGGAGTTTCTTAGATTTTTTTTTCTTAATAATGTACTTTACAAATATAATCACTGAATTAATAGTTGCTACATTAATATGTAAAGAAAACGTCAAGCGTGTACTTTTAGCAGACCAAAAATGCAAAAAATTCGTCTAAAGATAGCATTAATTAAATAAAATTGTAAATTTTGAAGGCATTTCAGATTCAAAACGCAGGTCTTTTTTCGTAATTGGGTGCTTAAACGCCAATACCCAAGCATGCAATCCGAGACGTTTAATGGGGTCGGTTTTTGCACCATATTTTTCGTCACCCACTACCGAATGACCAATGTCTTTGGCATGAACCCTAATCTGGTTTTTGCGTCCAGTTTCGAGGTTTACTTTCAATAACGAAAAGTTTTTATTGCTTCTCAAAACCTCATAATGCGTAATTGCTTGCTGACCAACTTCTGGATTTTTACTTGAATATACAACCAAAGCCTTACTTTCGACCAAATATGAGGTAATTGTATCTTGTTTTTTCTCTACATAGCCTTCAACAACCGCCAAATAAGTACGTTCTTCGATAGTTGCGTTCCATGAATCTTGCAGGAGTTTTTGGATTTTTTCGCTCTTGGCGAACATCATCAAACCAGACGTCTCTCTGTCAAGACGATGTACGACAAAAATTCTATTACGAGGGTCTTGTTTTTTTACATGACTACTCAAAATGCTGTATGCTGTATTATCTTTTTGTTTTTCAGTTGCAATAGAAAGTACACCAGCTTGTTTTTCGATAACGATAAGATATTGGTCTTCAAAAATAATGTTTAGTCCACGGTATTTTTGTTCTTCGGGGGCTTTTTTCCATTTTACTTCAACAACCTGTTCGGGTTTGAGTGTATGATTGAACTGAGTAATTGGCTGATTATCAACGTAAATCTGCTTGTCTCGCAACAAAGTCTTTATATCATTTCGGCTTCGGTTTTTAATATTTGACAGTAAAAAGACTAAAAGTTCGGTATCTTCGATAACTTTGAACTGAGTTGAGTCCGACCTTGTAGGTTTGTCTGTTTTCGGCTTAAATTTCCTATCTTGCTGTCTCATTTTTACTATTTTTCTCTAAATTTTTGTTCAAAGGTAGGTAGAAATTCGTTTAAAATTTGAGTAAAATGGCTTAATCAATCATTTATGATGCAGGCAAAGAACCAAAACCTAAGAAAAAACGTAATATAAATTCAGTAAAACAATTTAATGCAATGACTGGTACTTTTGAAGAATTAGTAGGTTCGGAAGAGCCTGTTTTGATAGATTTTACAGCCGAATGGTGCAAACCTTGCCGAAAAATAGATGCCATGCTAAATCAGTTGGTTGAGGAGCTCGATGAAGACATTACAATTATGAAAATCGACGTTGATAAAAACCCAGCCCTTCGTAAAAAATATGCTATTGACGCTGTACCTACCTTAATTTTGTTTCAAAAAAGTAAACAATTATGGCGTCATACAGGACTAATTTCGGTTCCTGAAGTAGTGAGAGCAGTAAATAGAGCTTTGTAAATAGCAAAGACAAAATGTGGTACACTGCTATCCGCGATAAAAGAGGTGTGCTTCATTTTGTTTGAAAGCGTTTTTTCTCGATAACAAAAGGTTAAAAACCTGTTCTTTACTGAATAACAATTCGACTAAAACCTCGATTATTACGTTCGAGGCGAATCTGGGTAGTGATTCGCTCTTTTATTGACTCTACATGCGAGATAATTCCGATATTCTTTTGAGCTTCTTGCTGCAATTTTTCTAGCGTATTCAATGCTAAATCAAGAGTTTCTGGGTCGAGCGTTCCGAAGCCTTCATCAATAAATAGACTTTCTAGTTTGATATTTTTTGATGCCAAATCCGATAAAGCCAGTGCCAGCGACAAGCTTATCATAAAGGTTTCTCCACCCGAAAGGGTTTTTACGGAGCGGCGTTCGTTGCCCATATACAAATCTACAATCATCAATTCATCTTCTTCCTGTTCACCAGGTTTATCGAGCAAATATCTATCTGATAAATCGGTAAGACGGCGATTTGTCAAAGCCATTAATCTTGAAAGTGTCAATCCTTGGGCGAAAGTGGCAAACTTTTTACCATCGGCATTACCGATATATTTACCCAAAAGTTCCCATTTTAAATTGTCTTTTTCTAAGATTTGCAATTGAGTCTGTAATTGTTTAATCGCTGCTTTGGTTTGAGTTTGAGTTACCAAATTTACTGCTATTTCTACTTGCTCTTTTCTAATCTCTTCTTGCTTGGCTTTGGTATCATGTTCTTGCGTAATTAAAGTATTTAACTCTACGCTACCATCATCTTTTAGTTTGACTTCATCCAAATCTTTTTGATGTTCTTTTATCTGCTCATTCAAAGTCTGAATTACCAAAAGTAGGGCTTGCTTTTTCTCTCTTAATGCCTTTGCATTTTCACTATTCAAAATCGCCAGTTGACAAGTTTTTAGATCTTCAAAACCGACTAATTTTACTTGATTTTCAAGATTTACTTGTTCAGTATCAAACGTTTTTTGTTTAGGTGAAATTTCTTCCTTAATGTCTTTGATAATTTTGGTAGAAAATTGAATATTGGCTTGTGTTTTCACAAACCCAGTCTGAATATCATTGTATTCTTTTTCAAAACTTGTACCACTATAAAGTTCTTTTAGTTGGGTAATTAGTAAAAAATACTCACCTTGCAAAACCTTCGTGGAAGAACATAGGCGATACAGATTTTGTAAATCCTTAAGTTTTGCAGCTTTATTTTCGATTCCATTCAAAGCATTTTGTTGGGTTTCGATTATTTTTATTTGATCATCAATGATGTCGGTATTCCCTCCTACTTTTTCAAGTTTCAGTGCTTGTTTTTTCTCTTCAATTTTTTCTTTTATTGCCAAAATTTGCTCATTGAAAGTGGCAATTTTAGCAATCGCATTTGCTAATAAAACATTAGCTGAAGCGAGTTTTGTATTGAGGTCTTGAAAGCTTTCATGTAGGGCCTTTTCTTCATTTTTAGCTTCACTGAGTTTTAAATCAATCTCAACATAATTATTGGCATAATGACTCAAAAATGGGTGCTCGAGCGAGCCGCAAAGCGGGCATGGCTCGTCTTTTTTGAGTAAAGTCTGGCGGTCTTTTTCAAAGTTATATGATTTACCGAGTGTTTCTTTTTCAGTTTCTAGTTGCTTGATTTTTTGACTAATTTCTACAAGCAACTTATGTATTTTTTCAAGTTTTGGCTTTTGTGTAGTTATAAAGGTATTTTGTAGTTTTTCTTGCTCTTGTTCTTTTTTTGCATCATCATTTATCTTCACATACTCCCAAACGAATTGTTTCAAAACACTATAATTTCGGTGTTCTTCGGTCAAATTTTCTCTTTTCGTCGCAACTTCTTCTAAAGCCGTAATTTGTGCAATTTTAAAAGTTTCATCAAGCGTATTTTTGTGGGTAATACCTACATTTTTTATGCTTTCAATTATCTCATCGTTAATTTGTCGAAAGTCAAAACGCAGCGATTTTTCAGAAATTTTATTGATTAATTCTTCAATCTGAGTTTCATTATTTTTTTTAGCTACTTCTTGTAAACTTCTTTTGTTTTCGAGTTGGGTTAATTTTTCTCGAAAATTTTGCAGCATTTTGAGGGCATTTTCCAGATTGACCGTATTTTGTTCTTTGGTTAACTCACCAATTTTATTCAAAATTTTATTGAGTAAACCTATGTTTTTTTTCAAACTTTCCTCTTCACTCCTCAAACGTTCTTGCAAGACTTGAAGTGCTTTTTGCTGACTTTCAAGTTGCAAAATAAGCGACTGAAAAGGTTCAGCTTTTTCGTGATTTTGTAGTTTTTTTGCTTCATAACTCTCAAAATCGTTTAAACTTTGTTGTTCTTTGGCTTGTTTTTCACTTTTTTCAACAATGCTTTTCTGAAAATTTAATAATTGATTTTTGAGTTCGACTTTGGTTTTAAAAATCTGTATTTGAGCTTCTAATTCACTTGAAATTTTTTCAATCTCGATTTTACGATTCAACCAACTTTGTTCTTGTTCGGGTGAGCTAAGTTTGCGGTTTTCGGTATCGATATTAGTACTTAAATCTTTAAGGTCTTGCTCTTTTTCTTTGGCAATTTCAAAGGCTTTTTTGCCGAGTTTTCGGTAGATTTGAGTGCCTGTTATGTCTTCGAGAAGTTTCCCTCGTTCATCTTTCCCTGACTTTAAAAACTTAGCAAATTCACCCTGAGAAAGTAAAATTGATTTGATAAATTGGTCGTATGAAAGTCCAATTAGCTCTTCGTTTCGCTTTGGGATTTCACTTTTTTTGAGAGGTAATAATTGGCCAGTTTGTAAATCAGTTATTTCCATGCCGTAATCATTGAGATTTTGATTACGGTTCATTTCAATCCACCATTTCGACACAAAACTGCCCGATTTGCACGAATACTCGACTTCAACGAAACATTCTCGCTCTCCTTTGGTCAGAATTGAGCCTGCCGAAGCCACAAAATCTTTCGATATTTTTTTATCAAATCTCGGAATTTGGTTGAAAAGTGCGAGCGTAATGGCATCTAAAAGCGTAGATTTTCCTGCACCAGTTGGCCCAACGATGGCAAAAAGCCCCGCTGATGCTAAAGGATTAATCGTAAAATCAATTTCATGTTTATCCTTGAATGAATTGATATTTTTGAGGTATATTTTATTAATTTTCATCGTCTTGCTCAACCATTAGTAATAATTCGGTGAAGGCTTCCATCATCAAAGCTCGGTGTTCGTCAGAAAGCGTATTTTCTTTTTCAAGGCGTTTTTGTAGCATTGATTTCTCCGAAATATCTTCTAAATTCTGTCCTTCAACGAAAAGTTCTTCGCTACTTGTTACTTCGTTTTTAAAACTTATCTTATGTTTCAACACGATAGCATTTTCATCATCAAATTCGCCAATCAAATCATTTAAATACTTAATAATTAATGGATTAAAGCTTTCTTCGATAACTTCTACTTCCAAAAAAGATTTTAATGGAGCATCATTCTGAAAGGCATTAAGCGTAGTTTTCACGTCTTCGAATGTTCCAGAAATGCGTTTTAGTTCTCTAAATTTTGGCACTTCGATTGTTTTTATTTCTTGAAATTTATTTTGAATAATTTCAAGAATTAGCACTATTTTTTGGTCGTTTTTCTCACTAAAACTCAAAGGAATCGGTGAGCCTGAATAACGAATTCGCTCATTTCCGCCAATGATTTGCGGGCGATGAATATGGCCCAAAGCCACATAATCAAACGTTTGTGAGAAATCATTGCCATCAACTGAAGCCAAATTTCCAATTTGAATTTCTCTCTCCGACTCCGAACTTATTGAGCCATTGGCGTATAAATGCCCCATCGCAATGGTAGGCAAATTTGGATATTTTTGTTGGCAAATTTCGGCCAATTCATCATAATGTTTTTTGATACCTAAACGTACATTTTCGATTCTTGAAGTACCAGTTTCACCTTCAATTGCTTGGCGTAAATCGGCATCACGCAGATACGGAACTGCACAAACTACGAGATTTTCAAGCACCACAATTTCATTTTCAATCGGGCTTGTAGATCCACCAACTACTTTAATATCAAGCAATTGAAGAATCTCTTTAGGGGCATCGAGCATCATGGCCGAGTCGTGGTTTCCGCCAGTGATAATGATTTTGCATTTGAGTTGAATCATTTGGCGTAAAAACCAATAATACATCGTGCGGGCTTCAATAGGTGGATTTGCCAGATCAAAAATGTCGCCCGAAATGAGCAGTAATTCAATGCTTTGCTCGTGAATGAAGTTTATCAACCAATCCAAAAATAGTTGGTGGTCTTTCGTTAGGTCGTGTTTATGCAGCTTTTTGCCCAAATGCCAATCGGCAGTATGTAGTATTTTCATGTGTTTTTTTCTGAACAACAAAAATGGTATTTCCTTTTGGTATTTACCATTTATTTGTAAGAAATATGCTTTATATTAAATTTTTCGTTTGGTAAACCTCCACTTACTTCAGAGAAATATCAGTCAATACATAAATTGGCTGATTAGTTATTTTCATTTCGTCCAAAACATCTACCGCGTTTCTGTAATTCAATTCATCCTTTGGGTGAATAATTGTCGTAAAATTACCTTTTTCCATAGCACTATTTCGTTATTAAGGAATTAATTTACTTCATGTCGTACTGCAAATAGTTTCTGTTAAAAGACTGATATTAAAATCTTTAGCCCTTTTTTGTGATAAAATATTCGGTTGTCTTTTCCCAAAATATGCATCAATTTATTTTTGAATTTAGTAGGCTGAGGTGGGTCATTTCTGTTTTCGGGCATATAAAAGACCATCATTCGGTTTGATATAAATGTTGTGGTAAAGACCAAAAACGTGATGAGCATAAAATCCAAATCTACCTTTGGAGTAATATCTACTCGTGGTTGGCGAGTGTTTGTGGTGATTTCGGCCTTTGTTATGAAAGTTTATTTGAATATCGATTAATTATTTAGGTATGTAGCTAAATATATTTTTAAATTTCAAAATAAAACATTAAAAACAAAAAAGGAAGGCTTCGCTCAAAGCGAAGGCTTCCTTAATTAATATCCTAATATTCTTCATTTCCGTTCAATCGAAAGAATCTTGAATTCGGTTCGGCGGTTTCGTTGATGCTCCGCTTCGGTACACTGAACTCCGTCACCGCAACTATTTACTGGTTCGTATTCTCCTTTTCCTACGCCACGCATTCTAGCACTGGCTACTTTTTTTTCAAATAAGAAATCAACCACTTCATTGGCTCTTCGCTGTGATAAACTTAGGTTATCAAGGGCATTGCCACGGGTATCGGTATGCGAACGAATCTCAATAATAATATTGGGGTTTTTCTGCATGGTTCGCACGAGCTTTTCAAGTTCTCGAGCGGCATCTTTCCGTATTTTATAACTTTCTGAATCGTAATAGATATTGGCGAGTTTCACTACATCGCCCACTTTATAGAGCTTTGTATCGAATAATGAGCCACTATTTGGTGCCGAAGTTTTCTTGCGAAAAATATTGACAATATTGCGTTTTTCTCCAATTCTTGCTACTAATTCTAAGGATTTACCGAAATTTTCTTTGAAAGATTCTAAGGTATAATCGCAGCTGAGTTCACGTGTGAATGCATACGAACCGTCAGAACCAGTAATCATTTCTTGGGCGATGCCTGTGCATTGATTGATAAACTTAATTTTTACGCCCACAATTGGTGTGCTGTCTTTTCCAGACGTTACGATTCCTCTGAAGATTGTCGAAACTGGATTTCCGTTTCGAAGTGCGACTAAAATATCGATTTCTGCTTGTTTTCTTATTTCGACAGGTTTATTTTTCTTATTTTTATCGACAACAACGAATTCTTTTTTCAGATAAATATCTAATTTTGAAGATTCGTAATCAGATGCATCTTTGTTTGAAAAACTAATGGTTTCGGCTTGGAAACCTTTTTGTTTGACGATGAAACTAAAGTCATTATCGGCTTCGAGGCATAGTTTAATTGCTCCCAAACTACTCGTAATGGCACTTTCAGGACTAAGCTTATTTCCCTTGATTTCGTATTCAAATCTGATACGGTCAAAAGGCTTTTTGGTTTCGTGGTCATAGATATTTACAATCAATTCTCGACAACCATAGAGGGAACCGAGGCGAGTAAATTTATAAATATCATCATCTATTCCACCACGTTTGCGGTTGCTACTGAGAAAACCAGTTTGACGTTCGCTGTCAGTTATTATGCCAAAATCATCTTTGTTTGAATTAATCGGAGCTCCCAAATTACGAGTTTTTCCACTTGGTAGACCAGTTTTATTATTCATCGGAATGAAGAAAATATCTAAATCGCCCAATCCCGGGTGAAAATCAGATGAAAAATAAAGATTTCCTCGTCCGTCAATAAACGGAAACATTTCGTTACCTCGCGTATTTACAGTTCCACCCAAATTCTGTGGTTTTGTCCATTCTCCCTTGTTATAGCGACTCATCCAAATATCAGTTCCGCCATAACCGCCAGGCATATCCGACACAAAATACATGATTTTATCGTCAATCGTTAGGGTCGGGTGTCCACACGAATAATCATTACTATTGAAAGGTATTTCCTTTATTTTACGCCAATCGTTGTCTTCAAATTCAGCTGAATAAAGTTTTAGGCGATTGATTGCAGCATTTTTTTTCTGTCCAAAAATCCCTCCCCCACCGATTTGGCTATTTCGAGTAAAAATAATTTTCGAGACATCCTGAAAAAATGCACATGGGCCTTCGTGGTATTTAGAATTGAGGTTTTTACTAAATTTTTCTATCTGAATGGTTGGATTTTCTTCATAATCTAAATCTTTACTTCCAGTAATATATTCACTACCTTTTCGTCCAATGGTTTTTGTATCATTAGCAGTTGTAGGTGTATAATAATCTGTACCAAGTTTTTTGGAAGGTGGTGCGGTCTTTTGAATGGGGGTTTGCGAACTCGAACCAATGGCCGATGCTCCACTGTTTTCGTTTCCGATGGCATTTATGTCTTCAAGATAAAATAAGTCGAGAAAAGAAGAAGCATCCCAATTAAACACTCGTCGAATACCTGAATTGGCACTTCTTCCAGAAACAAAAACTAAGCCTTTTTTGTAGTAAACTGGACTAAAATCGGCACTGCTCGAATTGATACCTACATATTCTATTCTATAACTTCCTGCGTTGCGTTCTAATGCTTCTCTATTTGTATTAAGTTTGATAAACTCTACACCTCGCTTGTCTTGCTCTTGTAACTCATTGAATTTTTGCCAGTATTTACTGGCTTCTGGAAATTTCCGATTGCTTGTAAGAACCTGGGCAAAATGTTGCAAGGCTTTAATATCTTCACCTTTTAAGATTGGATTGGCACTCAAAAGCTCACGATACATCCTTTCAGCATTGATATAATCCTTAACTAATTTATAGCAGAGTGCTAAATTGAGCTTGGCCTTTACGATTTCTTCTTCTGTAGCTCCTTTCGGTTTCTTCAGGGCAGTCTCATACAACTCTATGGCTTTTGCATAACTCAAGTTCTCGAATTGTGAATTGGCTTTCTGAAAAGCCTTCGAGGTATTTTGGGCAAACAAAGCAAAAGTCGCAGTAAAGAGATAAATAAATAATATTAGACTTTTTAATGGCATCTCGAAAAATAGTGCTAAATTATACTAAGAATATATAAGCAAAAATCATGCCTTTAGGTAATTCTATAAATTTTTAATATTCCATTTTACCCACCAAAAATATGAGATTGTCTAATTTTTCCGCACACAAAACTCTCTTAATTTTGTATTCAAATTGAATAGAAAAGTATTATAAAAAAACAACACAAGTAATGATAAAGATTCAAGGAGGATCTTTTAAAAATGACTAAATCTAGGCGAAGTATTGACGAAGTTTCACGTACAATTGGTACAGAGGTAAATCTACTTTACAAATGAAAATCTGAAGAAAAATCTAAAGAATCGCTAGCAGAAACTCTTAATAACGCCGAAATAGCACAACTTTGTAGATAATTTTAATGAGTTCGTTGTTTTTTAGGCTAATATTTACGCTCTTTAAAAAGTTCTTGTCAAAATCTACGCCAAACCATGAAAGAAGGTTTAAAATTTACATTTTGCAACAAATCAACAAAAAGCATTAAATCATCAAAAAATGTACACTTTATTTACTCTGCGTGTACTCTACTTTTACTGCTAAAAATGCAATAATCATGTAAAAAAATGAGTAATAGGATATATATTTCCAAAAACCAAAAAATCCCTTCATTCACAACAAAAAACACCGTTAATTTGTGATGCAATAAAACCCCCTCAATTCTAGTGAAACTTTGGCAAAAAGAAAGTATTAAAAACTTAGAAAATCATGGTGCGAATCCTAAGGAGGCAACGCTCAGAATTGAAAAATTTACGGTTGGTCAAGACCGTGAAATGGACATGTATTTAGCAGAGTTTGATGTAATCGGCTCAATGGCACACGCCATCATGCTAGAAAGTATTGGTTTATTAGAAACCAACGAATTGGCAGGTATTCTTAAAGAATGTCGAAAAATATATATAGATATTCTAGATGGTAAATTTTTAATTGAAAAAAATATCGAAGATGTACATTCGCAAGTCGAATGGTTACTTACTCAAGCACTCGGCGACGCTGGAAAAAAAATCCATAGTGGCCGCTCTCGCAACGACCAAGTACTGGTTGACCTCAAACTTTTTATGCGTCAACAATTACGTCAAATTGTAAACCTCACAGAAGCACTTTTCTATAAATTAGTCGAACTAAGTAATAAACATAAAAATGATTTATTGCCAGGTTATACGCACCTCCAAATTGCGATGCCATCATCATTTGGGCTTTGGTTTGGTGCTTATGCCGAAAGTTTGGTTGATGATGCAGTAGTACTTCAGGCGGCATACAAAGTAGTCAATAAAAATCCATTGGGTTCGGGAGCTGGTTATGGAAGTTCGTTTCCATTAAACCGAACGCTTACAACTAAGCTCTTAGGCTTCGATGACCTTAATTATAATGTAGTATATGCCCAAATGACTCGTGGCAAAAGTGAATACGTTGTACTTTCGGGAATGACTTCTTTGGCTACAACGCTCTCACGTATGGCAATGGATATTTGTTTATATAACTCGCAAAACTTTGGATTTGTAACGCTACCTGACGATTTCACAACGGGTAGCAGTATTATGCCGCACAAGAAAAACCCTGATGTGGCTGAATTGCTCAGAGCAAAAACCAACAGACTGAAAGGACTTCCGACCGAATTGGCTTTCGTGACAAGTAATCTACCAAGCGGCTATCACCGTGATATGCAGATTTTGAAAGAAATCTTGATGCCTGCTTTCGACCAAATGATTGAATGTTTGGATATTGCCCACTTTATGATGTCGAATCTTAAAATTAAGCCTAATCTTTTGGAAGACAAAAAATATGACCCGATTTTCTCGGTCGAACGTGTGAATGAATTAGTAATGCATGGCTTACCTTTCAGAGATGCGTATTTACAAGTGAAAGAGGAAATTTTTGGTGGTGGCTACGAAGCTCAAAGAGAGTTGAACCATACACTCGAAGGAAGTATTGGAAATCTTTGTAACGACGAAATCACGAAAATGATGGAAGACGTAATCAGAGGCTTTGACTTCGTAAAAGTAGATACTGCTCTGGAAGAATTGTTGAATTGGAAGTAAATAAAAGGAAGTCTTTGCTTAAGGAAGTCTTCGCTTTGAGCGAAGACTTCCTTAAAATCTGTAACCTTATTTCTCACACACCGCCACTGCAATTTTAGAATCGGCCGTTCCGTAATACAAATACCATTTCTTCTTGAAATTTACGAGTCCTTCCACAAATACTACATTATTTACTTGCCCTGTTAGCTCATAAAGTTTATCTGGTTCAAAGAAAAAAGTTTTCGAGCGGTCAATAACTTTTGTCGGGTCGTTTTTATCAAATATTATTTGTCCTGCACGGTAAGCATTTTTGGTATCTTTGCTTTTATTTTGAAAACCTTTATTGGCACTATTATAAATAAGTAATATGCCATCTTCTTTAATAAAAGCCGCTGGACCAGATTCTACCAACCAACTATCAAAATTATCGTCACGAGGTTTCACGATTGGCTTGGGTTTTCCTAATTCATCTTCCAAAATAGTCCAATCTTTTAGATTATCAGAATTGGCCAAAAACAGATTAGTATCGCCCCAATACATCCAATATTTTCCCTTTATTTTCGTGGCCACAAATCGCTCGCCAACTTGCTTAGTTATTATCGCCCCTGACTTCGACCATAACATTTCGTTTTTCGGATCTTTAAAAGCTAAACCTTCTTTTTTCCAAGTCTGCAAATCAGCCGAAGAAGCCACACAAAGACGAGCGGTTTTTCCATCATAAGCAGTGTAGGTCAAAATATACTTTCCGTCTTCGGTTTCAACCAAACGAGGGTCTTCACAGCCGCCTGGATATTCGTATTTTTTCATAAAATCATTGTCAGGATAAAACACAGGTTTGGTCTGACGCTTGAAATGAATACCATCTTCACTAACGGCTAGCCCCAAACGTGAAGTACCATCGACAACCTTCAAAGTATATTCTGCCCTGTATAACAAATAAACTTTCCCATCTCTCACCACCGCCGAAGGATTATAAACATCTTTGGCTTCCCAATTTATTGATTTTTTCATAATTGGGTCGTCGAAAGTGGTGGTATCATTGGGTAATAATATTGGATTCTCGGCATCGGCTTTTACAAACGGTATCAGTTGCCAACTTTGTTCAATTTTATTTCGGCACGAAGAAAATGCAAAAAGAGAAATAATTAAAACGTATTTTTTCATAGGTTTGTAAAAAATTATCTGAAATGATATATGATGCCAAATATATGGGTAATTTATTACAAACTAAATATCAAAAAATGATGCGTAAAATTTTCATCCTTCTGTTTTTAATCTCAGAAATTGCTACTGCACAACAACAATTAATCATGGTTGGCGGTGGCGAACGCACACCCGATATGCTAACTAAATTTATAGAGTTAAGCGGTAATGAAAACGGTAAAATATTGGTCATTCCGTGGGCAAGTGGCGAGCAAGAAATAGCCGCTTTAAACATTAAAAATGAGGTGGCCGCTCTTTCAAAAATTTCGGTCAACAATGCTCCTTTCGCACCACTTACAACCGAAACCAAAGCCTCACTTTTGATTCAGCTCAAAACAGCAAAAGGTATTTTCTTTTGCGGTGGCGACCAAAACCGAATCATGGATGTACTGAAGGATGAAGAACTGTTCAAGGCCATGCACGAGCTTTATAAAAACAAAGTAGTGTTTGCGGGAACGAGTGCAGGCACGGCCATTATGTCGGAAATTATGATTTCGGGCGAAGGAGATTTCAAGGTAATTGATGGCTTAAAAGTTGAAACTAAGAAAGGACTTGGACTGATGAACGAAATCATTGTTGACCAACATTTTATTAAGCGTCAACGTCAGAATCGTTTGATTGGATTGATTTTCAAAAACCCAACTTTACTTGGTATTGGTATTGACGAAAATACAGCATTGTATGTAGATCAAAATCGTTATGCTGAAGTCTTGGGCGAAAGCCAAGTGATGATTTTTGAAACCACCAAGCAAGCCAAAGAAATGAAATTTATCATGCTCGAAAAGGGTGAAAAATATGATTTGAAGAAACGCAAGAAAATAAAATAAAAACTACCACTAAGGCACTAAGAAACACTAAGTTTCATAAAGAAAATTCTTAGTGCCTTAATGGTAAAAATCAGAATATTCACTTTACATACGCTAAAATATCAGCGGGCTGACAATCAAGTACTTCACAAATTGATGCCAATGTGTCAAATCTAACACCTTTAGCTTTGCCAGTTTTAAGGATTGACAAATTAACTGTCGTCAGTCCAACTTTTTGCGAAAGTTCATTTAATGACATCTTTCGCTTTGCCATCATTACATCTAAATTTACAATTATTGGCATGGCTATATAAATGATTCGTTTTCTTGTTTTACGATACTTGCTTTTTCCACAAAAGATGAAAATAAAAATAGAAATAGTGAGAAAAGAATTTGAATTGGAGTTCGGACAAGGAGATGAGCTAAAAAAGCTCTTGTAAAAATAAAGAGTTGATTTTCTACAATTTCATTGCTCAAAAGGATATTCGTAGCATTTTGTAAAGATGATATAAAAGCTAAGAATAGACATAGAAACCCTAATATTTTCAACCAAAAAGCACTTTACATAGCAACATAACCTATTTTAGAAAATTGCTTTTGAAGTTGATAAAAAACAAGCCCCATTCCAAACATTGCTACCATAACTAACATTTTGCAAATCCAGTTGATAGCATCGTTTCCTCCATTTGTTAAATGCTTAATAGAAGCTGGCAAATAAGAAATAAAGTCGATAAAAATAAAAATCATGATAAGTGAAAAAATAACCTTCGTAGTTTTCATATTGTATTATATTTAGTTTCGTTACAAATGTAGAAACAAATAGAAATAAAACAATTATTATTTAATGTTTTATTTTATATATTTAAAACATAACATATTTATCAAGTTTTCTTGTAAAACTGTAATAAACATAAATCATAAGCGTATTTCGAGAAAATTCTTAATTCTTAATTCTTAATTCTTAATTAAGCCTTACCTTTATAGCTCAATTAAGGATACAAAAAATGACTGACCGCTATATGCAGCGTGGCGTTTCGGCCGCCAAAGAAGATGTTCACAAGGCAATCGAAAAACTTGATAAAGGACTTTTCCCGAAAGCATTCTGCAAGATTTCGCCCGATACACTCGGCGGAGATGCCGAATATTGCAATATCATGCACGCCGATGGTGCTGGTACAAAAACATCTTTAGCGTATTTATATTGGAAAGAAACAGGCGATATTTCAGTCTGGCGTGGCATTGCACAAGACTCAATCGTGATGAATACCGACGATTTAATTTGTGTGGGTGCTGTCGGACCGATGCTAATTTCATCAAGTATTGATAGAAATAAAAACAAGATTCCAGGCGAAGTAATTGGCGAAATCATCAACGGAACGGAAGAATGTTTGGAGATGCTTCGCAGCCACGGAGTAGAGATTTATAGCACAGGTGGCGAAACTGCCGATGTTGGCGATTTAGTACGTACGATTGCCGTAAATAGTACAATTATTGCTCGTATGAAACGCTCTGATGTTATCTCAAATGATAATATCAAGGCAGGCGATGTAATTGTGGGCTTAGCTTCTTTCGGACAAGCAACTTATGAAAATACTTATAATGGAGGCATGGGAAGTAATGGTTTAACTTCAGCCAGACACGATGTTTTGGCTAAAATCTACGCCGAAAAATACCCAGAAAGTTATGACGGTGAAATAAACAAAGATTTAGTTTATGGCGGAGCAAAATTATTGACTGAAGAAATTGCGGGTGTAAACGTCGGTAAACTTATCCTCTCTCCTACTCGTACTTTTGCACCTGTGGCAAAGGCTTTTTTAGCAGAACTTCGTCCACAGATTCATGGAATGGTGCATTGTAGCGGTGGAGCACAAACGAAGGTTTTGCATTTTATTGACGGTGCGGCGAACCGCAATCTGCATGTAATCAAAGATAATCTTTTCTCGATTGCCATTATTTAAATTGATTCAAGAACAAAGCGGAACATCATGGCAAGAAATGTATAAAGTTTTCAATATGGGACATCGTTTGGAGGTTTATCTAGACGAACAATACGCTCAACGCATTATCGAAATCTCGCAATCGTTTGGTATTGATGCCCAAATTATTGGTAGAGTTGAAGCTGCAGAAAGCAAAAAAGTAACCATCAAAAGCGAATTTGGTGAGTTTGTTTATTAGTTCATGGACAATGGTCAACGGACAATAGTTTTTTCTTACAATTCGCAAAACAACAGAGTCATGCTGAGAATCTCAACATGACGCTTTTTTAACTATCGTTTATAGACCGTCGTCCATGGACTAATTAAAAACCAATTCCTGCATAAAGTTTCACATCATCGAGCGTAATTTTTGTACCACACATAATCACGAGGCGTTCTACCACGTTGCGAAGCTCACGCACGTTACCTGTCCAAGGTAAAGTTTTCATATATTCCATTGCGTCAGGATCAAATTCTTTGCTTGCATCGCCGTATTCTTCGGCTACGTCATTCAAAAATTTATCTGTCAATAATGGAATATCGTTTTTACGGTCGGCCAGAGATGGTACGTGAATCGGAATTACGTTCAGACGGTGAAATAAGTCTTCACGGAAATTACCTTCAGCAATTTCCTTACGTAAATCTTTATTCGTAGCCGCAATCACACGTACGTTTACTTTTATTTCTTTATCTCCACCTACACGTGTAATTTTGCTTTCTTGCAATGCACGAAGAACTTTCGCTTGTGCCGAAAGGCTCATGTCGCCAATCTCATCTAAGAAAAGCGTGCCACCATCAGCTTGTTCAAATTTACCGATACGTTGCTTAATAGCCGAAGTAAATGCACCTTTTTCGTGACCGAAAAGTTCACTTTCAATCAATTCAGAAGGAATAGCGGCACAGTTTACCTCAACCGAAGATTGATTACAACGATTACTCTTTTCGTGAATTTGTTTCGCCACCATTTCTTTACCCGAACCATTTGGTCCCGTGATAAGCACTCGAGCTTCAGTTGGAGCAACACGGTCTATGGTTTCTTTAACCTTTTGTATGAGCGGTGATTCTCCAACGATTTCATTAATTTTGTAAATCCTACGTTTCAGAACCTTTATTACTTCAACGTCTTTGCTTTTTGCAATAGCATTACGCACAGTTACGAGCAAACGATTCAAATCAGGTGGCTTAGTAATAAAATCATAAGCACCTCTTTTAGTAGCTTCAACAGCATTTTCTACATTTCCAAAAGCCGAAATCATAATAAACTGAGTCATTACTCCTTCTTCTTTGGCTTTTAACAGCATTTCGAGTCCATCTAATTTAGGCATTTTTATGTCACAAAGTGCTACATCATACTGAGTTTTCAGTAACATTTCCAGTCCTTCTTCACCATCTTTTGCTTCATCAACTTCGTACTCTTCATATTCCAAAATGTCACGGAGGGCATCTCGGATACTTTTTTCGTCATCAACAATCAATAATTTTGCCATTTTTGGGTTATCCTCTTATTAGAGTTTAATTGATTTTATGATTTAAATATATAATTTTAATTACAACGCAAAATAGCGAAAAAAATAACAATTTTGTTGATAAGTTTGATATTTTAATAGTTATTAAGCAAAAGTGATAAGTAAACTGAGCTTTTTTGTGAAATTTTTAACAGAAATCACGAAATAAGAGTTATATTGGTTCAATCAAAATGGATTTCAAACTGAATGAAAATAGCAATAATTGGAGCAGGTATTGGGGGAATTGCAACGGCCATTCGTTTGGCAAACAAAGGCCATGAAGTAGAAGTTTTTGAAGCAAATAACTACCCTGGTGGAAAACTGAGCGAATTTCAGCAAGGTGAATATCGTTTCGACGCTGGACCATCACTTTTCACGATGCCACAATTCGTGACTGAGTTATTTGAACTTTCGAGTCGAAATCCTGACGACTATTTTCAGTACATTAAACTACCCGAAGTTTGCCGATATTTTTGGGATGATGGCACACGCCTAAATGTTTCGGCCGATATCAATGAGTTTGCCCAAGATGCCGAAAAAAATCTTGGTGAACCTGCCGAAAACATCATTCAGTTTTTGAAGGAAGCAGCTTTTAAATATGAAGTTTTGAGTGGCTTATTTCTTGAAGATTCCCTTCATAAAGTCTCAACTTGGACTTCAAAAAAAGCATTTAAAGGTTATCTAAATTTACACAAATTAGGTATTTTTGGCACGATGAATAAAGCAAACGAGAGTTTTTTCAAACAGCCAAAAACCGTTCAATTATTCAATCGTTATGCTACTTATAATGGTTCTGACCCTTATCAAACACCCGCTACACTCAATATTATTCCTCATTTAGAATATAATGTTGGAGCGTTTTTCCCGAAAGGTGGCATGTTTGGTATCACCCAAAGTTTAGTAAATTTAGCAAAAGATTTAGGTGTGAAATTTCATTTTGGGGCGAAAGTTATGGAAATAGTTACAGCCCCTTTACCCCTAGAGGGGGAAAATAATAAAAAGTTTTCAAACAGTAGGAAACTTAAAGTAGAAGGAATTATAGCTCCCCCTCTGGGGACCAAAGGGCTTGATATTGTCATTTCTAACATGGACGTAACTCCAACCTACCGAAAATTACTACCAAAAGCCAAACATCCTGATAAAGTTTTGAACCAAGCAAAAAGCGGTTCGGGGTTGATTTTTTATTGGGGAATCAAGAAAGAATTTCAAGAATTGGGCTTGCATAATATCTTTTTCTCGAATGATTATAAGACTGAATTTGAGTATCAGTTTCAGAAAAAAACTATTTATCACGACCCAACTATTTATCTGAATATTACATCAAAATATAAAAAAGATGATGCTCCCGAAGGCTGTGAAAACTGGTTTATTTTGCTCAATGCTCCTGCTAACGAAGGTCAAGATTGGGATAAAATAATAGCCGAAGCTCGCCAAAATGTGATTGATAAATTAAGCAGAAATTTAGGTGTAAATGTGGCAGATTTGATAGAAAACGAGTCAATACTTGACCCTCGAAGTATAGAAATGCGTACATCATCAGCACAAGGAGCTTTGTATGGCAATAGCTCCAACAATAAATTTGCGGCTTTTTTACGGCACGCCAATTTTTCTTCTGACATTAAAAACCTATATTTTGTGGGTGGAAGCGTTCACCCTGGTGGAGGAATTCCTTTGGCACTTTCATCGGCCAAAATTGTGGCTGACATGATAAAATAGTCCACAGTTTTTAGTCTTCTGACCACAGTAAAAAAGCAATTATAAATTTTATTTTATAAAATCTATAATTGCTTCAACAAATTCGGCTGGTTTTTCGGCTTGCACCCAATGCCCTGCACCTTCGATGGTTTGGACGATGGCATTCGGAAAAATATCTCTAATTGCGGGAATATCTTCATCGTAAATATAACCCGATTCGCTTCCACGCAAGAATAACGTTGTTGAAGTTACTTCTTTGGCATCCGTAAAATCGCCACCGATTTGATAAATTTCTCTGCTTAAAACTGGTAGATTTATTCGCCAATTGAATTTTCCGTCTTCGTTGCGGTAAAGATTTTTGAGCAAAAATTGTTTTTCGCCTACATTATCCACAAATTTTGATAATTGTTCATCAGCCTCATTGCGATTGGTGAGCGATGATAAATCAATCGAATTTAAGCCTTGTATGATATGTCCGTGGTGTGATGGGTAAAATTTTGGTGCGATATCAACAATAATCAATTTTGAGTATTTATCAGGATATTTCATAGCAAAGTGCATGACAGTTTTTCCGCCCATCGAATGACCTATAATTATTGGCTTTTCGAGTTGATTATCTTCGATAAATTCATTTAAATCATCGGCCATAAGTTGATAGCTAAACTCTTCACTACGAGGCGATTGACCATGATTACGAGCGTCAAGGGCATAAACGGCATTACCTTTTTCGGCTAACATTTTACTAATCGAAAACCAATTGTCTGATGACCCAAAAACACCATGTAAAATTAGTATCGGCTGGCCTTCGCCTGTTTTTCTAAAAAAAAGCTTCATGCTTTCAATGAATGATTTGAAGCACAAAGGTAAGACTTTTTAAAGAAATTGACGATTTACGAGTAAAAGGAATTCAGTTTTAAGCCCCTTTAGGAGTTTGTTGTCTCTTAAACTTCAACTCACAAACATTCTTACCAATACGTTTACCATTTTTTAAACCTTGTTCGTTGGAATTTCTATAGTGTATACCACCATAAAGACGAGAATTGGCCGCTTCATCGGCAAACTCAAAAAATGAGTCGAACGTGCGAGGTTTAAAGCCTTTGGCAGCGTGAGAATTATCAGTGAAGTGATAATTAAAGCCAAACAAATCAGATAATACTTGTGCAGTTGCACCTGATACTGAAGCGTGGCCTGAAGTATATTCAGGAAAAGGAGGTGTGTCGAGCAATGGACTCCATGCACGGTCGATAGTTGTGCGTATGTAAGAAACAGGACGTAAAATGTTGTGCATAAATTTGCATTTCCAACATGAAATAAAAGCATCAGCTGAGGCAATACCAATTTTACAGTACGCTTCAGCAGCTTTATCCAATTTTAATTTTTCGATTGTCATTACCTGCGAGGCAATCGAAACGGCATGTCCTGGTGGGGTAAAAGTCTTTCCAGCATCATCTGACCAAAATTTAGCTATTGTAGTCTGTTCGGCTGATAAGTTTTTGCCTATGCTATAAACTTCTAAGGCTTGGGAATACAAAAGCGATGAAATACCAGCATCACAACGTGGTGGAATAGGCAACTCAAAATCAGCATCTCCTTTAACAAATGTGCGATTCTTACCCCAACTAGGCTGCAAAGGTATTTGTTGTTCGCCCGTGGGAGTCCAAACACACGCTCCAGTTACTGGCTTATAATCTTTAGGAAAATTTTTTTCATATCCTTCGTGTCCGCCATCATTTTTTGAATAATCAAATACTGCTTTGGCAACGGCTTCACCATATTTTATTGAGCGGAAAACAGTTTCTCTATCGACCTCATTTTGATACTTTCGTTCAAAAACACCTTTTAACGAGTCAATTTTTATAAAACTGACTTTTGCTGTATTGGCATAAAGGCTCTTGATGATAGCAGCTTGGGCAGCATTGGCACTCAAAATCCAATGGTAGGCTTTTCCACTTTCGATTCTGGGAACTGACTTAAATTCATTAAGAATTCCAACAAGTGATTGATACTCTGGCATTCCGTTGACCAACGATTCGTAAAGTGTAAGACCGGAATAACCCAATGCTCTTGAAACTACCGGGGGCGAAAAACCAGGGGTTTTCGGAATCAATCCTAATTGTAGATTAAACCATGCCACCGCCATTTCATTTGAGTACTCTTTGACAAGTTTTTGTGAGAAGGATGCTTCAATCATAAACATAACAAAACTAAAAACCAATATGGCTTTTTTTCTTTGTATGTTTGATATATTTTGTTGTATAAGCATAATCAAGTTTACGAATTGATTTATAAAACATAAAATTATTGACTATTAAAGCATAATCACCGATAGTACTCATAAAAACGCTTACAAGAATATTGGCAGAGCATAAACAAAAATAAATTATTTAATCATCGTTTAAAAAATCTATATACGTCTGAAAGGCGTTGGTCTTCAGTCGAAAGATAAAGCGTTTTGTTAGACTCGAGACTATTGAAAGTGCACTATTTTGTAAATTTAAACTTCATAATATTCTTAGCAATTTCCTTGCCATTTTTAGGCCATTTTCATTTCCTTGTCGGCAATGTATTTCTTTCGTAAAGGCGAGAAATTGATGTCTCGTTGTCATTTTCATAAAACGACTTGAAAGTTCTGTCTGGAAATACACCTGTGTGCGTTTTGTCGGTAAATGCGTAATTATCGCCAAAGATTATTGTGAGTTTTGCAGAAGCCGCACCCGAACCCAATGAATGCCCAGAAGTATATTCAGAAAATGGTTGAGTTGCAACTAACGGCAACCAAGTTGGACTATTAGATTGACGAATATAAGTAATTGGACGCATCAGATTATGAGTGTATTTACCTTTCCAACAGACCACAAATGCATTATTTAAGGCCATTCCTACTTTTGCATAAACTTCTGCCACTCTTTCAAGTTTGACTTTCTCTTTTTTCAAAACGATATTAGCAATATTAAAATGATGCCCTGGGGCGTGTAATGGTACTTCCGCCATCAGACCAAAAGTTTGCTATTGCTTTCTGTTCAGTTGTTAATGTCTTACCAATATCAAATACATCTTTAGCCAGTTTAAACATTTCAGAAGTTTCTTTGAATGAAAAAGCAGTTGGAGCAGTCGGATTAACTGTTAAATTCAATCAAGAAAAGGTGCGATTTTTACCTCAAAATGGCAATAATGGTATCTTTTGTTTAGCACTTGTTGATTCCCAAAAACTAATACCGACTGGCACTTTAAAGTCAGTTGGGAAGTTATTAGTTCAACCTTGATGCCCACCATCTGTTTTTGAATACTCCAAATTAGCTTTGCCAATTTCTGCCCCAAAAGTATTTGAACGGTCGGTAACTAATTGATTATCAATAGATATAAAAATTTCACTTTCAATATTACGATACAACGAATTAATGGCACGTTTATTGGCATAATTTGTGCTATTTTACATTTCGGTAATAAAAGTATTAAGAGCTTCAATGTCAACTAAACTCCAGTTATACTATTTTGTTAGGTCAGTTTTTGGCAATGAGACTAATCCGTTTACTTGACCAACCAATGATTGATTATTAGGCATTCAATAACCCAAACTTTCATACAATGCAAGGCTTGTATAACCTAAAGTACTAGCTACAACTGGCAGTGCATAACCAGGTGTTGATTTAATTAGTTGCAGTTGCAAATCCGTCCATCGAGTAGCAAGATTGGCTTTAAATTCGCTTGTTGCTTTTGAAAGAATGATTGGAGTTGGCTCTTCGGTAGATTTGTCTTTACAGGAAGTGAACAAAACAGCAGCTAAAACTACGAAAGTCATTAATCTCAAAAATGTATAGAGTTTCTTGTAAAAGATAGATTTAGAACATTCATGCATAAAAACAATTAAATTGTCAATTTCTTTAGATTTCTCAACATAAAATGTTTTAACAATTATCTTGCCAAAAATAACGTTATTCCACAAATAGAAACACCTTTTAATAGACTAATTATAAGTCATTTAAAAAACAGAAACTACTATGAAGTAATTTAAACAAAAAGCATGCTAAGCTAAATTAAGGTTTTTTAAGGTATTTTAATTGATTTGCTTAAACTCTCCAGATTGATGTCTTTTTGCCATTTCTACGTAGTGAGCGGCACTCAATAGTAGCTTTTCGGCATAGTCAGAAGGCAATTGTTTCACAACCTTTGCTGGTACTCCCAAAACCATCGAATAGTCGGGAATCTCCATGCCTTCGGTTACTAAAGCACATGCACCAATAATACAATGTTTACCAATTTTTGCTCGATTAAGAATAGTAGAACGCATACCGATGAGCGTACCATCGCCTATGGTAGCTCCATGAACGATTGCTCCATGACCAACCGTTACATCATCACCAATCATGGTTGGTTCACCAAAATCGGCATGAAGAATTGCTCCATCTTGGATGTTGGTGCGTTTCCCAATAATAATTTCTTCGACATCGGCACGAATAACGGCCGAATACCAGACAGATGAGTCTTCGCCAAGCGATACTTTGCCGACTACAGTGGCATTTTGTGCAATAAAATTAGGCATAGGCCAAAGGCATTGGTTCTTCGAGGGACATATCTTTGCAAGAATGAACCAAAACAACAAGAAAAATTGATAAACTAAAAAGACGAAATTTCAACCTCAGATTCCTTATTAAAGATTCCATTTATTAATTGATTAATTTAAAATTTAATTATGCAACATCAATTTTCCTATTAATATGGGACATAGTCAATGATAACAAACAAATACAATCATTTGTCAAAAAAATTTATAAATCTCTCTTTTAAGAAATCGCCTAATTAATTTAACCGATTTTTTATGTTTTTACAGCAATCTTCATGCCACAAATACTTAAAAACGAGTGGAAATTGTGAGGGTAAATCCACGGCCATCAGATGCCCAAATTCCGGGGCCAGGATAGAACTGTGGACGCTTCGTAAAGTACTGTTTGTTAGTGGCATTATTAAGGTTGAATTTAAGTAAAATTTTGCTCGAAATTCGGTAAGTAGCATTAACATCTAAAATTCCGTAGGATGGCACAAGTCCAACACTCCCATTGATAGATGCTTGCACGGTATTGAGGGCATCGGCATAGCTTTTGGCAGTATAACTAAATAAACTCGTTACGCTTAATTTTCGATAACGGAAAGTTAGACCATTGCGACTAATAAACTGTGGGGTGCTTTCTACAAAATTTCCTTTGATGCTGACATTTTTTTCGCCAGAAAGAATTTCAGCTTCTAAATATTTGGCCTCCATCAATGAATTTGAGGAGAAAACTGAAAAATTAGCTATATCATTGATTCTTATATAATATTCGGTAAACATTTCAAGTCCTTTTGTGAACGAATCTCCGATGTTGGTTCGAAAAATTTGAAATGCACCATTCTCGTCGGTTTGTGCCAAAGTCCCAAGGCGGTTTTTGTAAAGCAATTGAAAATACGTCAGTTCAACGCGTAAATTTTCAAAGTTTGATTTATATCCGACCTCAAAATTATAGCCACTGGCATCCTTTAGATTATCAGAAGATTTTTCGTAAATAGAAGCAGGAATAATATCTTTAAAAATCACCGGACGATATGCTTGTGAGAAGCCAGCATAAAAATTTTGCTTAATAGTAAGCTGATAATCAGCATTTAAGCCAAACAATGGAAAACGGTGCGGGATAGCATGAGGGAATTTTGAAGCATCATAATAACTAATCATGCCCGACATAATCGACTCGCCCGATTCGATTCTAAAACCCGGTGAAACTGCCATTTTTTGCGTGAGATAAATACGATTTTCTACAAAAATGGCAATATTCTGTGTTTTGAAATGCAAATCACGGCCCCAACTTCCTACGATACGCATATCAAAATCGTTACCCGTTGAGCCTTTTCCTTGTTGGCGGCGGTGCATATTATTGTTCATCAGTTGCACACCTCCTACTAAAATAGAAGGCAGTTTTCCAACTCGGTATTCGTGTAAAACACGTAACTCAGAAGTATAACTGTGGTAGTTATCAATATCCACTTGGCGGTTAGTGTATTGCAGCGTAATGGGATCGATTTTATCAACAACATCTGCATTTTTGTCAAACATTACGCTGTTTCGGCTTCCCAAAATGGCCGATGTAACCCACGAAAGTTTCGTACGATTGCCCACATACCAATTAAAAGAAACCGATGGCACATAAATATCAGGACTATAAAAATTTCTCGAACGAATTGATGCCCTCGGATTTGCAGCAAACATGGCATCGGTTTGCTGACCTGCTAACTGAAAAACGTATTTTGAGTGAGACAAATCGGCTTTTATCGAAAGATTTTGGGTAGGACGATAAGTAACTTGTGCCGAAAAAGCATCGTAATCGCTGCCGCTATTATCACGGTAGCCATCCGAAACTCGCTTGCAGTAATAAGCATAATAATTCATATTACCGACTTGTCCGCCAACAGCATTATAGGTACTCAATAAACCAAATGAACCTATGCTATTGGTACTTTCAAAGTCAAAAACCTTGGTCGAATCACCTTGTTTTGCTACATAATTGAGCATTCCGCCAAATTGTGAGCCGTATTGTAGTGAACCAGTTCCACGCACCAATTCTATATTTTGGATGGCTTCCAATGGCATCGAATAGTGGCTGGCAGGATAGCCATATATATCAGAATTGGTCACAACACCATCTTTACGGATATTAAATTCCCAACCACGGTGCGGGTCAAGTCCACGAGTTGAGACATTTATCTGATTGCCCGATCCGTCCATGTCATAAACAAAAACGCCTGGTACTTTAGCAAAAATTTGTCGAGGAGTTTTCTCGGCAATATTGGCATCTAAGCCTGCTACATTTATAAGTTCAGTCTTTTTTCCAACATAAAGAAATGTTCCTTTGGTGGCAGGAAGACTTTGAATATTAAACTTAAATTGTTGTTCTTTTATTTGTACTTCTTGCAGATTCACCACTTTCACCGAATCTGTTTTTTGTTGAGCAAATAAGCCCAAAGGCAATAAAAACCATATAATATATCTAAATTTTTGCATAATTCTCTCCCTTTGAATTCCATAGTAAAAAATAGCAATTACCTTCAAAAGGCTTGCCAATTAATTTAAAAACTGTGTTTTAGGCTATCGAATAAATGGGCGGCGGAGCATCAACCGTTAAAGAAAAAATATAGTAGAAAGTGTTGATGAAATAATTAAGAAAAGGCAAATCTTCAACCTTATACCAAACCAACATTCTAGAGCGGAATTCGACATAATCTTTGGTAAGATGCTTAGAAAACTCTAATGCTTTTTGGCTGGTCGTTTTTTGTTTTTCTGAGAAAAGATTCAGATTTTCGTGAACTTCGTTCAACAAAGACATGATGTTATCTCGGCTTATATCAAGTCTTTTTAGTAAGTGTAGAGCGTATCACCACGATAAACTTGCTCGTAAGATTTGAAGAATTCACCTTCAAAAATCGCATTGTTGCCATCAATGAGTTCGTTTTTCCATTCTGATTGATAGGGCAACGACAATTGCATTTTAAATACCAGTTTATCGCCTTTAAGCTCTACAAAACCTGTATCTTTTACAACATTACTTTCCTGCCATTCATTTAACAAAAAAATGAATGTAAAGCTCAGTGCATTGCAAACCAACAGGCTGAGAAGTACTATAGAGACCAGTTTTTTCAGAAATTTTATCGAAGATTACTTTACAAAACTAATATAATTATATTGGTCTTGTAGATTTATAACAAAGAATGCGATAAAAACACAGAATATTTATGATTTTTATCACATTCTTTATCAAAAACTTTTGATTATAACTTAGAAACGGTAAGCATACGTTGCTGATAAAAAATAATCCGCAAAAGCAGCATCACCTTCTTTGAAACCTGTTACTGTCCAAGTTGGTATTCTATCTCTAACTAAGGCAAAAGGCATAGCCAACATAAACGAACTTTTATGACCGCTCCAAATAATGCCTGGCTCTACCGAAAAAATGTATCCTGGACGACGACCACCCAAACTTCCACCGATGGCATCAACGGCTGGTAAACCTTCCAAACGTCCGCCCAAACTGATAGCAATATTCTTTTTCGGAAAAATTGCATAAGTCATTCCGACTCTTGCACCAAATTGGTCAGGTACTGAAAAACCGGTCGCTTTATTTAATTCTTTCGGGCTAAATAAATAAAATCCATTGAAGTACACAGTCGCTTTTTTAAACGCTGATAAATAGCCTTGAATTTCTATACTTTCGCCCCAACCGCTATCGCCCAACTGAATTGATTGGTCAACGGCTTTTACCTGAATATACTCTTTCTTGTCTTTATCAATTTTATGAAATTCATCTTGCACATTAGCATTGCCCGTTGGAGCTTTTATTCCTGCACCAATAGCAATATTTCCCTTAGGTGCTGTGTTAGGATTTATCAGCCAATAAGATGCTGATAAACGCATATCGCCCATTCCTTGCGACTGCGTATGGAAACGAGGATTTGAACCCGCTGGTGTACCATTGCCATAATGCTCATAAAGTGAAGAACGGTCATTGTAAGAAAGTGGCACATTAAGTGTAAAACTCAAACGATTGCTAGCGGCATAAGTAAGGCCAAAATCAAAATTATAAGAATCATTGATAACTTCTGTTTTTTGCTCAACACGCTGAGGTTGTTCTACTTTTCTAACAAAATGTTTGTAAGAATGTAACTTTCTGAAATTAGTTGAAATCTGAAAATCACCAGCGTGCATAAACGCCGAACCGCTCGGGTTTCCGTTGGCGGTAGCCATTGAGCGAACCGCAATACAACCTTGAGCAAAAGCCCCCATTGAAGCTGAAACAATTGCCAGAGAAAGTAAAAGTTTTTTCATTTGTAAAATTGATTATTGTTTTTAATATTTATTTTCGAATAATACTCTTAATAGTTTCCCTTTGGGTTTAGGGGTTTGAACCATCGGCTTTGCCCCTTGCAATTGCAAATTCGCCGATTTTTGCACCATGTATTAAGCCCAATTCGCAATCAACTCTGAAATGAATCAATCCATAAACCCTTGAATTTGAAGCCTCTTTAGCCTTATCATTCATTTCGATTGCTTTCGCTGGAAAAATAGATCCTAAAACAGTAGCCGCTGCTGCCGAAAACGTCGAGTGCCCAGAAGTGTAAGAAGGGAAGTTTGGTAAGCCTACCGAAGTTTTTAAACCAAACTGTTGTGGACGTGGGGTATAGTAATAATATTTTGTTTCCCAGCAAGCAATCCCTGCATCCATTAAAGCTGTGCTTACCAATGCCATCGCACGGGCAGTAGCAACCTCACTAAACTTGTTATCGTGACATAGATTAGCGGCTTCTCTGCTCCAATGGCCTGGTGGTGTATAGCTACCAGCTCCATCTGCCCAATAATTGGCAATGCGTGCTTGCTCACGGGTTTGTGATTTATTGATTTTTTCGAGTTCTTCAAATTCTTTTTGCCATTCGGCCGAACCTACCACGTAAGGCATTACTGGGCGAATTTTAGTGAGCGTTGCTTTATCAAAATTCCAAGTAGTTACAGCACCATAGTTAGGTAACATTGGCGGGCGTACAGGAGCTTCTTGACTTACCCAAACATCTTTTATGCCGCGGCCTTTAGCAGCTTCAATTTGACCGTCTACGAGTGTTTGATTATTGGCTGCACTCATACCATCTACTTTTGCCTTCGCCATTACTTTTGCACCAACGGCTTTTCCGAGTGCATCACCAGCACTAATATCGCTCGGCACATTTATTCCTGCCCAAACTCTTGCATTTTTTGCTTCGGCCAATTTAGCATCCAAATATGGCACTTCTCCCGGAAACATTGCAACCAAAATGGTATAAGATGCTGCCGCAACAACTGCATCTTCGGAAGGATAGGATGGTAAATCAGAAACTGGCAATAAAGCTGAAATTGTGGCATCATTTTTAGACGGTGCTTTGCGATTGAACTTGAATTTGTAGTTCCAAGTACTCACTAGAGCATCATACTGTGCTACGCTTAAATAAGCCAAAGCACGGGCTGTGTAGGGTGGATTTGCAAACGGAAATTTTGGGTCAGCTAGAGGATTAGTAGCATCTGGCACAGGATATTTCCCTTCGGCGTTTGATGCTGGTGGAACATTGTAACGTGCTGCCAATTCACGGGCAATCTCATTCCAACGATACACTGCTCCTGCTCCCCAATAGGCAATGGCATCTTTGTTTGTAGTAGTAAGTACTGGAAGGATTTTGTTTTTTAATGAATCTAACTCTTTTAAATAAGAGGCATCTGAACTAGCTTTTGGTGCGGCTAATGCTACTTCACTCGAGGAAGTCAGAATAAATGGCTTCCAATTACCAGCATTTTCGTCTAATTTAGCCGGAATATAAGCTTCTTTTATTGGCTCTGTTACGGTCTTGTCGCAAGAAAGCAAAAGCCCTCCAATTCCCAAAGTGAGGGTAATTATGAGATATTTAAGTATATTTTTCATTGTTTTTGAACCCCTACCATTAAAGAGGAATATATTTTGATTGGCGAAAGCATTTTAAATTATTTCTTTTCTTCTTTCTTAAAATAATTCAACTGATACAATAAACCCACCGAAAAGCTCATTGATTGACCAACATTTAGTCCATCAACTACTTTTGCCACTCTTACATTAAAACCAATATTTTGAGGTTGATATTTTCCGTAGAAACCTACGCTCGAAGAAGTCATGTTATTGGTCGGAAAAGGCATATCATTACGGCGGATGTTATCGCCACCGACACAGGTAAAATGCTCGGCAAAAAATTCAGCCTGAATTCGACCACCATCTTTAATATAACCTAATCTTGCAGCAACATCGTTAGCATTTGGCACACTTACTTCGTTGGTATTATAGACTCTGCTGTCGGCTTGATAAGCGTCACGGTCAACTTTTATCTTACTTCTTAAAATATAGCTTGCATGTGCAGTAAGATAAACACCCGATTTGTGCGTGTAGTTAGCAATCAATCGGACAGTAGCAGTTTTAGTTTGTAAACCAATTGACATTGGCAAAAAATCTGGCACGTAATTGCCAACAGGAATAGACCCGCCAATTACTCCATGCAATGAAATCCCTTTATCATTTTTGACCAACTGATACTTCAACCAGCCTGATAGGTCTTGGATACCCTTCTGCCCCATCAGATTTCCTGCACTGGCTTTTGTGCTTACATAAGGCACACCAACAATGACATTTAACTTATCAGAAATACCGACAGCAACCATTGGCATTACACTCTGAGTTGTATGTGTACCGATATTAAGGTTTTCACGCATGAGAGAATTTTCCCAGTATTCTTTCCAGCTACTATTGCTGTAAGACGCCGCTATACAAGCAGTTCTTTTAGGCATATAAATAACATCGTGCGGCATTTGAGCATAAACACTTGATGTTAAGCACGCCAAGCATATAAAAGCGTACTTAACTAATGATTTCATTTTTCTTGGGTAAAGTTTAAACATTGTGGTGAACAAATGATAATAATATAATTTTTATTTTTTATTGAATTTTATAACAGATAATGCAAAGAAAATACTTTTTAAATTATTTTCCAATTTTATGGAATATAATTCCATAAAATATTCTATTTATAAATTTATTGATATGCTAAAAGTTAAATAAACTTCAAATTCTGACTAATTTCTGTCTTTAAAATTATCATAATGCGATATTTTCACACATTTTAAATAATTAGAAGATTTAACTCAATTATTTAAAGGAGCTATTTTTGAATACTAAATACCATCTATATTTCCATTATATCAGAATTTAATACTTTAAAGTAAATAAATGAAAGGAAATACAGCCAATAATCTCAATACATTTCTCTGAATTTCTCAATTAAATCTAAGTATCAACTGCTAATTAAATCTAAGTATCAACTGCTAATTAAATAATATAACTGTAATTTCAGTTGCAAAACTGAAATATTAGTTTTTACTTTGTTTCATCATGGAAGAACTAACAAAAACTGAAGAACGCATCATGCAAATCATCTGGGATTTAGACCGATGTTTGGTGCGAGACATCATCGAAAAAATGCCCGATGACCCTAAGCCACCCTACAATACGATTTCGTCGGTAGTGAGGCTACTCGAAAACAAAGGATTTCTAAGCTATAAGGCTTACGGAAAAACCTATGAGTATTTTCCTATAATATCAAAAGAAGAATATGGACAACGAAGTTTCAGAAAAGTATTTGCCAATTATTTCGATAATTCGGTAGAAAACCTGCTCTCTTTTATGGCAAAAGAAGAAAATTTGACAGAAGAGGAGATTGAAAAACTAAAAAGTTTGATAAACAGTCGCTAAATAATTTACCACATGGAATATCTTCTCAAATCTACCATTTGCTTAACGGCTCTTTATGGACTGTACTTCTTCGGGTTTCGCCGAATGAGTTTTCATGCCCTTAATCGCTTTTATTTGCTTTTTTCGTTGGTATTGAGCCTCACAATTCCGCTCCTAAGCTATGAGCGGACAGAAGTAGTTATGCTTGAGCCTCAAGCGATTGAGGAAGTAAACATTCCAGTTGAAGAAATACAGGAAAGTGCTTTTAATCAATCAACTGAAATTCAGCCAACAAAAGGCATTGAGGGAATTACTGTTAAAACTATTGATTGGATACAGATATTAAATTCAATCTATTTATTGGGCGTTGGAGTGATGATATTTGTTTTTTTAAAGAATCTTCTAATAATTCTATACATTATTAAAAAAGCATCGACTTCGATGGCTTCTGTTACTTCTTCGGTGGCTGAGCGAATCCGTAGCCACAGTAGTAATAACCAAAAATTAAAGATTTTGCTTACAAAAAGTCAAAGTAACTCATCTTTTTTTAATTATGTTTTTCTAAATCCCGAAAATCTAAATCCACACGAAGCAGCATTGATTATTGCCCACGAGGGTTTTCACGCACAACGCTTACACACACTTGACTTGCTTATTTCAAGCATTTTGAAAGCCGTTTTTTGGTTCAATCCTATTGTTTATTTCTATCAAAAATCTCTGCAACAAATTCACGAATACGAGGTGGATGCCCTCATGTCAGCCTCTTATGATGGTCGAGAATATGCACATTTATTATTGAAGCTCGGCGTTGCTACAAATGCCATGCTTATCAATCAGTTTAGTACAAAACCGCTATCAGAACGATTCCAATTTTTATTCAAAACACCAACAAAAAACATGAAAAAGCTATTTTATTTTTTATCATTACCGATTATCGCAGTTGGAGTTATGGCATTTGCTGAGGAGAGGGTGAAGATGGTTTATCAGGGGAAAAAATCTCCAAAGTCGATTTTGAAAAAAGAACAAAAGGCTAATTTGCAGTCAGTAATAACAGTTGATACAACTACAAAAAAGAAAATCATATCAACTGATATTTTTACTCATAAAATAGATTTTAATCTAAATTTTGGCCGAATCGATAGCGTTACTATCTATGCTAACAATAAACCATTAATCGAAGGACAAGATTATATTATTAAAGAAAAACACGCCTATTTAGACCAAAAATACGAGAAATCGAAAGTTGGTATTAGAATAGTTGTAGCCAACATTGGTGGGCCTGGAAGCTATTACTTATACCCAAATCTTACGAAATTAGAAGAAAACACATATCCAATTTTCAATAAGATAAAAGCTATGACAATTTTTACGGCGAATCAAAGGAATACTATTGCTCAATTTAAATCAAAACTACCAAAACTACCTACCCCATTTTCAAAAGTTGCTAAAAATCAAGACACCCTACGCACAATTTTAGAAGCCAATAAACTTGGGAAAAATCCATTAGTTTTTATTAATGGAGATGAATATCCGTCGAGTATTTTGTATCGTATAAATCCATATAGTATGAAAGGTTCCGAAATATATTCAAAGGGAAGTCAGCGTGCAATTGAGAAATACGGCTTACGTGCCGAAGATGGTGTTATTATTTTAAACACTACCAAAAACAAAGAATTACTATTAGGGAATGAAAAACAATATAGAATAGCTGTTGATAACGTAAAAAAACAATTAGATGCACCTAAAAAACGAGTACAAAGAGTGGTTCTAAAAGATTCCGATGGTAAAGAATACGAAAAAGTTTCGGTCATGAGGCCAGACCTCTTAACTATTCATTTTTCTGTGGATGTTCCAATAGGTGGAAAAATCATTTTCACCGTTGATGGCAAGGCAGTTAATGAAGAAGATATTGAAAATACAAAACAAATATATATTGGTGGCGGATGTGGCCAAACACATGGCGAGAAGTATGATGCCTATATTGATTTAAACACTAAATGAACATCAACCAATCGAAAAAGTCATAAAAACACAATTTAACCGGCTTTTGCTGGCCGACTCTCACAAATTTGATTTTTTAATCTCTACCAAATTTCATAAATTGCTGTGGCAAAAATATACATAACTCGAAATAATTCCATATTTACGGAAATAAATAAGAATCAATTCCTAACAGAATGGAAAATAGATTTGGTAAGAATCTCAGAATTTTACGAAAGCAACAAAAGATAACTTTAGAAAAGCTCGGCGAAAGTCTAAAAATTAGTAAAAGTGCTATTTCTGATTATGAAATCGGTAAAACTTTCCCTCCTTTAGATATCTGCGATTTGATTAGCAATTATTTCGGAATTAATATTGATGACTTCCAAAATTCCGACTTTTCGGAATTTACTGAACAACAGCTCAAAAACTTTCTTCATTCAAAAGATAAGCCAAAGCTTAGTAAAGAGTTGAGCGAAGATTTTGGTAATGAAAAACGACAGCTCGAATTTCATAATAAATTATTGAGCCAACAAATAGAAGGCTTACAAATTCAGCTAAAATTGGTCAAACAGATAGTAGAAAGTAAAGATTCGGAAATAAAATCTTTGCAGATTCAGGTTAGACTTTTGGAGGAGAAACTACTAGGGTAAGATTTATTCTCCAATTTAAAATTGAAATGGACTTAATTATTACAAAAAACAGTAAAACTCATGAATTTTGCACTTTATTAAACCGTTATTCTTACCAGAAATCTACCTGAATTTGGTTTCAAAAAAGGCGATGTGGCAACAGTTGTTGAGTGCGTCGAACATGACTCTCAAAATGGTTATATCTTAGAAATTTTTGATGCCGACGGAGAAACTCTTGCAGTTTTACCCGTACTTTCATCTGATATTGCCAAACCATATCCAAAAGCGGTTGTCAACTATCGACGTTTGGCAAAAACTGCTTAAAAACATCACTAATTATAAGGAACTTAAATCATTAAATGGCTTTGTTTTGAGATTTTCTCGTTTAACTTCAACTAAATTTTCAATAAATTGACTAGTTTCTTCCAATGTTTCATTTTCACCTGCCAATTTTCTCACCAAATTTAATACATAGCTCTGAGTTTGTAAAATTGAATCTAGTTGTACTTGGTTTTGCACAATCTGCTTCTGATTTCTAACAATATTTATCTGATTATTGACAATGATTTCTTGATTACGAATAATCGTTGATTGATTATGAATTACTACCTCATGGTTGTCAGCATTTTGTTGCTGATTCTGAATCATAATGTCATAATTTTCAACAATCCTCCCCTGCATTTCTTTCAAAAAATCTTGCTCGGCCAATAGCTTTTCCAAAATCTCCTCGATATTTTTCATTAGAATGTTATTATTTGCACCTAAATTTGTAAACAATACAAAAGTAACACATTTTTCTATGTCAGTTGAGAAAACTAATAAAAACAAAATCCCTTATTTATATATCGGCTTCGTTACGGTTGTGCTGAGTTGTTGGGGATTTTACGTGACTTCGACAGATAGTTTTTATGTCTTTGCTAAACATTGGGCGGCAGTTCTGACAATGATTTTTGGGGCGTTCGTCGCTGGTTCAAGTCCCGAGGGAAGTGCGGCTATTGCTTACCCAGTTTTTACACTTTTACTTAAAATTGAGCCAGCAGTTGCCAGAAATTTTGCCTTCGCGATTCAAAGTATCGGCATGACTTCAGCCTCTCTACTAATTTTAGGTCTAAAAATCAAAGTCGATTGGGATTACATCAAATACGTAACGTTCGGCGGAGCTTTTGGACTAGTTTTTGGTACATACTATATCGTTCCTCTCATTTCTCCGCCATTAGCAAAGCTGTTTTTTGTCTCACTTTGGCTGAGCTTTGGACTAATTTTATGGTACGAAAACACGAAACCTCAACGTGAAGTTTTTGATAAAATTCAGAATTTCATGCGTTCAGATATGGTCAGACTTATATTTTTTGGACTTATCGGTGGCATGATTTCTTCAATTTTCGGTACAGGAATCAATATTTTCACTTTCTGTTTGATGACGATTTATTACCGAATCAACGAAAAAGTAGCCGTGCCATCTTCCGTAATCATTATGACGCTCGAAACCCTAATTGGTTTTTTCATTCACGGGGCAGTTATCGGCGATTTTCAGCAAGAAGCATTCGAAATGTGGTTGGCGTGTATTCCATTCGTAGCGTTTTTTGCTCCACTTGGCTCGTTTGTTATTAGTAAATTACCTCGCAAAGCCATTGCGACTTTTCTCTATATTATTCTGATTGTGCAGTTTATCGGTGCCGTATGGGTGCTAAGACCATCATTGCAGCAGATGGGTTTCTCGGTCATTACGCTTATGTCAGGGCTTGCTACATTTGCTTATTTGGCACGTATGAAGCGACCAGAAACAAAAGGTAATAAAATATAATGCAACTGCGTTGACAACGCCAGGCTTCTGATATCCGATTTCAAAATAAACAAAAAGAGAATTAGGAAGCCATTTTACTATAAGCCGTCATTTGTGTCCTCACAGACAAAACAGTATTTTAATCAACTTTCGGTAGTGAAATATTCATTTTTACAGAAATAAGTCTTATACCAAAAATACTTAAAATCGTGATAATCTCAATTATTTTGACAGATATATTCATTTTTTGTAGTAAAAAGAAGACAATTCCACCTAAAATGCAGGCAGTAGCGTAAATTTCTTTTCGGAAAAGCGTTGGAATTTCGTTGAGTAAAATATCTCGAATCACGCCACCAAAACAAGCCGTAATCGTACCCAAAATCAAGCACGAAGGAATATCCAAGTGAACCGCAATACCCTCTTGGATGCCTCTTAGGGTAAAAAAACCAAGTCCGAGCGAATCGAAGAAAGTAAGAGCTTTATCCAATTTCTTGATACGGTTTTTAAACAAAACAATGATAAGCGTCACAGCAGCAATGAGCAACACAATTGATGAGTCGAGAATCCATTTTACGGGCAAATGTCCAACCAAAATATCACGGATTGTGCCGCCCCCAACCGATGTCACAAAAGCCATGACAGTTAACCCAAACACATCGAGTTTTTTTCTTATACCAGCCAAAGCACCCGATGCCGCAAAGGCAATTGTTCCGCCAATATTAATAAAAGTATAAAATTCCACCTTACCTTTGTTTTTTGGAACAAAATTAGCATAAAATGCGTCATTCTGAATAAGTACTGAGTAAATTACAACATGAGGATAAGTCAGGAAACAGTACAACAGATTTTACAAGCCGCCGACGTAACTGAAATCGTTGGCGAATACGTTTCTCTCAAAAAACGGGGAGCAAACATGATAGCCTGTTGCCCTTTTCATAACGAAAAAACTCCTTCGTTCTATGTTTCGCCAGCCAAAGGCATTTATAAGTGTTTTGGCTGTGGCAAAGCGGGCGACTCGGTGCGTTTCGTGATGGATATTGAAGGAATCGGCTACCCCGAAGCCCTCAAACATTTGGCAAAAAAATATGGTATTGAAGTAGCAGAAAAAGAAGTAACCAACGAAGAACAACAAGCCCAAAACGAGAAAGAAAGCCTATACATTGTACTCGACTTTGCCAATAAATATTACCAAGACCAACTTTGGAAAAGCCCCGAAGGGCAAAGTATCGGGCAGAGCTATTTCAAAGAACGTGGTTTTAATCATACCACCATTCAGCAATTTGAGTTAGGTTATAGCCCCGATGGATGGGATGCATTCACGAAACACGCCATAAAAAACGGCTTTTCTGTCGATATTCTTGAAAAAGCAGGACTTTCGATTGTAAAAGAAGGCAAAGACCCAATTGATAGATTTAGAGGAAGAGTAATTTTTCCGATTCATAATGTAGGCGGAAAACCAATTGCTTTTGGAGCGAGGATTCTGAAAAAAGACCCGAATGCTCCCAAATATCTAAACTCCCCCGAAACAGCCGTTTACCACAAAAGTTACATCGTTTATGGAATTTTGCAAGCCAAAAATCAGATTCGTGTTGAAGATAATTGTTATTTGGTAGAAGGCTATACCGATGTGGTTTCGTTGAGCCAATCGGGCGTCGAGAATGTGGTGGCTTCGTCGGGAACTTCGCTTACCAAGGAGCAGATTCAACTCATTAGGCGTTTTACGAATAATATTACTGTGCTGTACGATGGCGATGCCGCAGGAATAAAAGCGTCTTTGCGTGGAATAGATATAATTTTAGAAGAAGGGCTAAATGTAAAAGCTGTAGTTTTTCCCGATGGCGATGACCCCGATAGTTTTATTCAGAAAGTTGGTAGTCAAGCATTTAAGGAATACGTTCAGCAAACTCAGAAGGATTTTATTCGTTTCAAAACAGAAATTTCTCTCAAAGATGTAGGTCACGATCCTATAAAGCGGGCCGAAGTAATTAAAGAGCTGGTTGAGACAATATCTAAGATTCCTGATTCTATCAAACGCTCGGTTTTTTATCAAGAAGTTGCCAATTTGATGGGAATCGAAGAGCAGATTTTGATAACTGAAGGAAATAAAATTACGTTCAAAAAAATAAATGATGCTGAAAAAGATCGTCAACGCCAAAATCGAATAAAACCTCAGCAAATTGGTGATTTAGATATTTTGGTTGAGCGTCCAGAAAATATTCCTGCTGAAAGAACTGAAGCTCAACGTTCGTCAATTTCGTATCAAGAAGAAGAATGTATTAGGCTTTTGGTTTGCTATGGCACGCATGTTTTAGACCGAAATGTGGTTGATAATATTGATTTTACACTAACTGATTATGTTTTCAACGAAATCAGAGATATGGTTTTTGAGACACCAACTTATCAAAAAATATTGATGGTTTTCAGAAATTTTTATGAAAAACATCAAGTTCCAGATACTTCACATTTTACGAGCCATCAAGATGTTCAGATTCAGCAGCAAGTCATCAATTGGCTTTCAACACCGCACCAATTAAGTGAAAATTGGGTGAAAAAAGAGATTTATATTCCGTTGGAAACTGATAAATTGGCCGATTTGGCTTATACAAACGTACTAAGGCTAAAAAAGACTCGTTATGAAGCCGACATGAAAAAGCTATCGAACCAACTTATGGAAGCCCAAAACTATGAAGAACAAGACCAGATTTTGATAAAAATGATGCAATTGAAAGAGGTCATAAAAAAGATTGCGGCCTTGCTCGGAACTGTCGTGCAAGGTTGAAAAGTTTCTTCACCACTAAGCTCACTAAAAAATATATGGATATATTTAGAGAAACGCTATGTTCTAAGTGTCTAAGTGATGAGCGACACTCGGTAAAATAAAAAGTAAAAACAATGCAAATAGACATAAAAACCATAGATTTTCTGCCAGAAATTGAATTTCAGACTTCCCGAAGTGGTGGGCCTGGTGGGCAGAATGTAAATAAAGTAGAAACAAAAGTAGAATTGAGATTCAACATCACAACCTCTAACCTACTGACTGATGAACAAAAAACAAGGCTTCTTAAAAAACTACAAAGTCAGTTAGTACAGGATACAGTTTTAGCAATTACAGGACAAGAAAAACGAAGTCAATTACAGAATAAAGAGTTGGTTATTAAGAAGTTTTATAAGATTTTAGAAAAGGCTTTGCACGAAAAAAAGAAAAGAATTCCATCAAAAACACCAAAAGCAATTGTAGAAAAACGCTTGAAAACAAAAAAAATTGATGGTGAAAAGAAATTATTTCGTAGCCAAAAGATTGATTTCTGATTTTGACTAAACCCTTTAAAGCCCGAGAAGCATCATCTAAATATAAATCTGTAGCCGAACCCCAAATTTAAACATATAATGCGGATATTTATTCTCTGTTCAATCATCACATTTACGCTCAGTTCATGCGATTGGTTCAAAAAACCAATAACTACGCCAATACATACTGAAATAATTCCTGATTTTGAAACAATACCCAAAAGTTCGCTATTATCAAGCAATATTGCCAACGAAGCATCGGGTGTAGCTGATAGCAGAAGTATGCCAGGCAATCTTTGGATACACGAGGATGGCGATAACCCAAATCTTTTGTACCAGTTTTCGCACTCTGCTGAGTATAAAGGTAATATTCAGATGCCTTTCCCAAACCGAGATTGGGAAGATATTAGTATAGGTATTGGCCCAGAAAGTGGCAAAAACTACATATATATTGCAGAAATTGGCGATAATAATGCTGCTTATAATAATCAATATTATGTTTATCGTTTTTTAGAACCTCAATCACTTTCGGAAAAAGTAACAAAGTTTGATAGAATTGCTTTTCAATATCCCGATGGCAGCCGTGATGCTGAATGTATTTTGCTCGACCCAGCCACTAAAGATATTTATATTGTTACGAAGCGAGAATTTAATGTCAGAATTTATCAGTTGCCTTATCCGCAGTCAACTACTGATATACAAATAGCGAAATTCGTACAGGCGATTCCATTTTTTGCAATCACGAGCGGCGGAATTTCGAGCGATGGCAAAGAGATTGTACTCAGAAATTACGACGCCATTTATTATTGGTACAGAAAAGATGGTGAAAGTATAGCTACAACACTTTCACGCAATCGAGATAAATTACTTCCATACATGAAAGAGCCACAAGGCGAGGGGTTTTGCTTTGATAAAGACAATAAAGGCTATTTTACAAAAAGTGAAAAACCTGACGGCACATCTGAGCCAACTTATTTGTATTATTTTGCCAAGAAATAAAACAAAACAAAAAAAGGTCGATAAGCATATTCGCTCATTGACCTATTTTGTTTCTACAAGAAATTATTACTTAAAAGTCTTCATTTTACCTGTTGATTGCATCTGATTTACTTTTTTCATCATGCTTCTCATTTGGTCAAATTGCTTCAAAAGATTATTTACTTGCACAATATCAGTTCCGCTACCTGTGGCAATTCTTTTCTTACGGCTACCATCAATAATATCTGGTTTTTCACGCTCTTTCGGAGTCATTGACTTAATGATTGCTTCGATTGGCTTAAACGAATCATTGCTTATATCAATGTCTTTGATTTGCGAACTAACGCCAGGAATCATTCCCATCAAATCTTTGATATTACCCATTTTTTTGATTTGTTCTAATTGCGTCAAAAAGTCGGTTAAATCAAACTTATTTTCACGCATTTTTTTGTTCAATCGACGAGATTCGTCTTCGTCAAAAGCAAGTTGAGCTCTTTCTACCAAGGAAATCACGTCACCCATACCCAAGATTCTACTCGCCATACGGTCAGGGTAGAAAATATCAAGGGCATCCATCTTCTCACCTGTCGAAACAAACTTGATTGGTTTATTTACTACGGCTTTGATTGAAAGAGCCGCACCACCACGAGAATCACCGTCGAGTTTGGTCAGTACTACCCCATCAAAATCAAGTCTTTCGTTAAAGGTCTTAGCAGTATTTACGGCATCTTGACCAGTCATTGAGTCAACCACAAACAATATTTCACTCGGTGTGATGGCTTTCTTGATTTCCTCCACCTCTTTCATCATCACCTCATCGACCGCCAAACGACCAGCCGTATCGACGATTACGACGCTTTTGCCGTTTGCTTTGGCATAAGCCAAGGCATTTTTAGCAATGTCAACGGCATTTTTATTTTCTGGCTCAGCAAAAACCTCTACACCAATTTGTTCACCTAATACTTGCAATTGTTTGATAGCCGCAGGTCGGTACACATCACAGGCAACCAATAATACCTGGCGACCTTGTTTTTTGACGTATGAAGCAAATTTTCCAGAAAAAGTAGTTTTACCCGAACCTTGTAAACCGGCAATTAAAACTACGGCAGGTGAACCTTTTAGATTGACACTCTGAGCTTGTCCGCCCATCAAATCCATTAACTCTTCTTGTACAATTTTTACAAACAATTGTCCAGGCTCAACGGCAATCATTACCTTACGGTCGATTGCTTTTTCACGCACACGGTCAGTTACGTCTTTGGCAACTTTATAGTTTACGTCAGCATCCATCAAAGCACGTCTTACTTCTTTGACGGTGGCTGCCACGTTAATATCAGAAATTCTGCCTTGCCCTTTAAGGGTTTTGATGGCTTTATTTAGCTTATCACTTAAATTTTCAAACATTTTTTCAATTAACAATTATCAATCAGCAATTATCACAAACAACAATTGCTACATCGGTGAGTTAAAACAAGTTGCAAAGATAGTTTTTTTAGTGCCAAAAATGCAGAACAATTTCCTAAATTGTTCTGTGTGAAGTGAACAATTTGAAAAATTGTTCTACAAAATACAGTTTAATCAAGCATTTTTTCGAGTGTGTTGATATTACGAACAGTGGTACTGCATTTGTATTTTGCTTTAGAAGTGATTTTAGAAAAAGGAGTAGTCAAACTTTCGCCTTTTGGAACTTTCCAATAAAGCACGGTATCGCCTTTGGCGATGTCCTCGTTTACACTTTCGGCAATAGTTGCCAGTTCTTCAAAAACAGATTCACTTTCTACAAAAATTACATAAGCATGATTACCTTCGTCCTTTTGAAACGGATAATTCGCAACGATTTCTTTCAAAATATCAAATTTGTAAGGTAGCACAAACGCATGATAATGAAAGGTTTCTGAAAGTCCGTTTTCCAGAATTACCTTTATCTCCGAGATATTTTTATTGGATTCAAAAACTACGTTTCCAATTTGTAAAAAAGTTGCGACATTTTTAAAGCCCATTTCGAGAAAAGCTATTTTCAAATCGGGCATTTTTATTTGTATGTTCCCTACGTTTATTCCTCTTAGGAAACCAATGTATTTTTTCATAATTTCAGTTAGCTATTGAGCACAAAAGAGGCACACTTCAAAAGTGTGCCTCTTTTGCATATCACCATAAAATACTCTTTGGAAATATACAATGACATAATTTTACTCACGGCTTCTTCAAAGTACGCAGATACTCCACTAAATCGACGATTTCTTGTTTTTTTAGTGGAAATTTTGGCATTAATGATTCTTCATTTTCTTCCATCGAAACAATATCCGTACGTTTGAAAGCAGTTGGAATTGTACTACCTATTTGTTTGACATTTACATCATTTTCGGTTTTACTCAAAATCATTCCTTCTACTTCTGTACCATCTTTGAGCTTAAGTTTATAGCCTTCATAACCAAAACTAATACCTTGACTTGGGTAGATTATAGCAGAATAAAGTGCAGTTTTAGACAATTTACTGCCAATTTCGGTCAATGATGGACCAAAGTTCACGCCCTCACCTTTAACTTGATGGCAAGCAGTGCAATACATTTTAAATACTTTCTGTCCACCAGCAACATTTCCCACTCCTTTGGTAAGTTCGTTAATGTCGCCCAGCTCTTTATCCATTTCAGCACCAAACATTTTCATGGCATCGGCACGAATATCGCTATGCCATGTTCCCAACAAAATCTTCTTGGCAATAGGCATTACTTCCTCTGAAACTTTGTTTGCTTTTACTAAATTCCACAAAATCTCTTCACTGTTCCATCCGTACATAGCATACATTGCTTGGTTACGTACGCCTTTATTGAGGTTTTTATTATTGAATAAACTTACCAGATAATCGGTTATGGGTTTTTCATCAACGCCACCATAAACACCAATCGCTTTACGCACAATGTCTTCGTCTTTATTTTGAGTTAGCTTTTGAAATTCACCTAAACCATTCATTTTTATTTGAATCTTGGCCGCTTCTACACCCAAAACCGAATCTTTCATCACCATTTCGGTTAAGCGACTAATTTGGTCCTTTAATTCGTAGCGTTTTACCAAATCAAGATAATCGGTTGGATTTTTTATATTATCTAAAAGTTTTGGTAAAAGACTCTTGAAAAGTGGGTCTTGTTTGGCGGTTTTCATATCTAAATGCTTGAAAACCAACGTCATGATGTCACCCGTTGCATCCCCACCTTCAAGCATTCCGAGCAAAATTTTTGTTTTTTCTGGATTTGTTTGAAAATCAATAGCACGGAAATAACGTAGATTATCTTCGCTTGATTTTGCTAATTCAGCCAAACGGAAAACATTATCTATCGAACGACTACGCCACACTAAATCTTTGGCAGCAGCGTCAGTTTTCCATTTTTCACCAGCTTTTGCCAAATAATTCGCAAAAAACGTATCCCATTGATTATCAGCCGATATACCGAGTGCTTCTAAATACCATCGGTCCTTGCCGTCATATTGATTGGCAAGTGTTGTCCAGATATCAGCAGCGGCTGGCGAAGTTGTATGATGAATGGCCAAAGCAACCTCGCGTCGCACTTGTGCCGATGGGTCGGTAGCGAGTTTTTGAAGCAATGCTGTGTTATCGATGCTCAATTCACGAGATAAACGAATAGCTGTGATACGGATGTCTTCGTCTGCATCATTGGCGGCTATTTGAATATATTTAGCCTCTTTTCCTTTAATTTTACCTAACAACCACAAGGCTCTGGCACGCATTCTTGAATCATCAGATTTCCAAAGTTTTGTCAAAGCCTCTTCAGCTTTTTCTTGGAGGGAGTTAAGTTTTGTCCAAGCCAAGTAACGAACGGCAAGGTTTGCATTTTGCAAAGCCTCAACACAACCTTCGGCAGTTTCAAAATCAAATTTTGGTACAGAATAGGCTTCGCCTTTGGGAGCGATTCTGTAAATTCGCCCACGAACCGAATCACCCATTGCGTGACCTCCTACACCTGGATCGTACCAATCGGCTACGAAAATTGAGCCATCAGGAGCAGTCGTAATATCTGAAGGGCGGAACCATTGGTCACGTTTAGAGCCATCTAAAATATTATTGATTGTTGCCGTAAAGCCAGCACCATTTTTATTAACAGGATACGAACGCACGATGCTCGGCCCAGCATCACAGTGAATAACTTGGTTTTGGTATTTTTCGGGTAAAAGTTTTCCTTCGTAAACAATCATACCAGTTGGAGAACCAGCACCAGTTTGTAGCAAGTTTGGCACAACGCCTGGGTCGTTTAAATGCCAATGACGTTGTGGAATTTCGGACTCCCAATTCGTGCGGCGTTCTTGCCAGCTAGCACCAGTCATTTCATCTTTATAACCATAATTTCCATAATCCATTACGTAGTTGATACGCACGCCTTTGTTGCCATCATCGTCATTATCTGATTGCCACATACGTCCATAAGAATCAATAGCCACTTCATAATTATTGCGGAAATTATGTCCTAAAATCTCAACATTTGAGCCATCAATATCACATCTGAATACTTTTCCCTGTTTGTAAGTAGAGAAAGGTCGGCCTAAATCATCAGTTAATTCTTTACCGTTTTTATCGCTAAGCGTTTGTACTTCATTTCCACCGTTAAAATAGAGTTTCCCATCAGGTCCAAACGAAAATGCGTGAATAGCGTGGTCGTGCTGGACGCCCTTCAAGCCAGTGAAAATGATGTCTTTTTTATCGGCTTTTCCATCATTATTTTCATCAGTAAATAAAAACACATTCGGTGAACAAGAAACAATTACTTTATTGCCCAAAACAGAAATTCCGAGGGCAGAATTGATGTCTTCTCCTTGATAAAAAACTGTGCTTTTATCGGCTTTCCCATCTTGATTGGTATCTTCCATAATCAAGATTCGGTCGCCCTTTTTATTATATGGGTTCTTCGGATTTAATTTATTTCTATAATTATATCCTTCACAAATCCAGACTCTTCCCTTGGCATCAATATCCATATTGGTTGGGTTCATCATCATTGGCTCTGACGCAAAAAGCGTTATTTCCAAATCTGGGTCGGCCAACTGAATACCATCAATAGCGTGTTCTACTCTACGTTTTTCATCGTCGGTTAGCTTGGAATAGCTTTCTTCAGAAAGTGTTTTCTGAGTTTGCTTGCAAGCAAAAACCACAAATATCGTAAAGATTGAAAAAATGATTGATTTTTTCATTTTTATATAATTAGTTTAATATTCTAAATAAAGTATAAATTTATGCAATAAGTGTAAGTTTGACAAATAACTTTAGTTTGTTTGTACTTTAATGAGCGAACTAGAATCGCGATGGCGAACTGAAAGTTTGCTTAACAAAATTAATTTTTGAAAGAAACTATGCCTTTTTCCGTGCCTAAAATGTGTCTTGCTCTTAAATATCGGCCTGCATTATGGGCATCATAGCGTAACGCACACTCATCAAAACTACTGATTTTTACCATGCCCGAAGAATGAATAAATTCTTTATTGCCCAACCACATACCAACATGTACCACACGCTCTGGCTTTTCGGGCGTAGCTTTTTCCCCAAAAAACAATAAATCTCCTACTTGAAGGCTATCAAAAGCCACTTCTACCCCCGAAGAAACTTGCTGTGAAGCATCACGAGGTAATAGAATTCCATTTGATTGATAAATCATTCGAGTAAAACCGCTACAATCAACACCTTTCCATGAAGTTCCACCCCATAAATAGGGCAAACCTTGCATTCTAAAAGCAACACTGACTAAGTTTTGTTCGGAAGCCTTGACCGATTGTTTCCATTCTTGGTGTCCGATGGCTTCCTTTTTCAAGATAAAAGCATTGCGACCATCGGGATAGATAACTTCATAAAAATCTTGTAAGGTATCTTTTACTGCCAAAACATTACCCCAAGTAAGGTCAGAAATAGTCTGAGAGTTTTCGTCGGCTTTGGCATAAGAAAAACCATAAGGCTTGGTAAATATCAAAAATTTATTGGCTTGAAAGCGGTCGAATTGAAATTGAGTAATACGAGCAAACGTCGAGCCATCAGCCCAACCAATGTAATTATCTGGTGTTTGAATCAAATACCAATTGCGTTTGCGGTCAAGCACCTTGAGCGGTGTTCCGAGTAATGCTTGCGAAGCCAATTCGGCTGATTCTTTGGGTTGACTACGTAAGTTCAACACCGAAATATTGGCAATGCCACAATTACGATTTTCTAGCAGATTGTTATCAGGCAATAATTTTATAGCATCAAGCAATGTATAACCATTTAATTTTAAGCGATTTAACAAATCTTTCTTAGCTGCGAGCAAATTTGTTTTTCCCACTATTCGGTTAGAGTCGAGTTCGGCTTGAAAAAAAACAACTCGTTTGTCAGGAGCATGTTTTTTACGTACTTGCTCGATTATTGAATAAACAGTTGGTTTTAGTGGTGGAGGAGTTGAAGTTTGAGGAACTGTTATAGGTTTAACAATCTGAGCCATCGTTGACAGCGATAACAGACAAAGAATACTCAGAATGATAAATTTATTTTTTTTATTGATTTTCATTCAAATTGATATTTTTTCTGCGAAATTACTCATTCTTTTTTAAAATGAACAATGTGTTTTGGGGAATGTTTTGATAAAAAAGCACATTTAGAAACTTGTTCTATCATAAACAAAAAATGGAAGCCTTTCGACTTCCGTTTTTCTATCTTAAACTCGAAAAAATTATAGACCGAATTTGGCTTTTACAGCTTCAACGTAGTCAAGTTTTTCCCATGTAAAAAGTTCAACTTCTTTCGTAACGATTGTGCCATCTGGCCCTTTGAAAGTTTTTGTTACGATTTCGTTTTTTCGTCCCATGTGGCCATAAGCGGCTGTTTCTGAGTAGATTGGGTTACGTAATTTCAAACGCTGCTCAATTGCATACGGACGCATATCGAAGATTTCAGCTACTTTTTGAGCGATTTCTCCATCAGTCATGTCAATTTTGGCAGTTCCGTAAGTATCAATAAACAAACCACATGGTTTTGCAACACCGATAGCATAAGAAACTTGTACGAGTACTTCGTCACAAAGACCAGCTGCTACTAAGTTTTTAGCTACATGGCGAGTAGCATAAGCTGCCGAACGGTCAACTTTTGAAGGGTCTTTTCCTGAGAAAGCACCACCACCGTGAGCACCTTTACCACCGTAAGTATCAACTATAATTTTACGGCCTGTCAAACCTGTATCTCCATGTGGTCCACCGATTACAAATTTACCAGTTGGGTTAATATGGTAGGTAATTTGGTCGTTGAATAATGCCTGTAAATCGGCTTTCAAGTTAGCCTGAACACGCGGGATAACGATATTGATAACGTCAGCCTTGATTTTCGCCAACATTTCTTCATCAGCAGCAAAATCATCGTGCTGTGTAGAAACTACGATTGTATCAATTCTTTGTGGAACATTATTGTCAGTATATTCGATTGTTACCTGAGATTTTGCATCTGGACGTAGATAAGGAATCAACTTTGGCTCATTATTACGTATAAATGACATTTCTTTTAAAATAGCGTGAGCTAAATCCAAAGCCAATGGCATATAATTGTCGGTTTCACGAGTGGCATAGCCAAACATCATACCCTGATCACCAGCACCTTGAGCATTTGCTTTTGATTCGAAATCATCAGCCGTAACTCTATCAACACCTTGATTGATGTCAGCCGATTGGTCATGTATTGCTGATATAATTCCGCAAGAATTAGCCTCAAACATGTACTCCGACTTGGTGTAACCAATTTTGCGGATTACCTCACGAGCAATTGCTTGTACGTCAAGATAAGTTTGTGTTTTTACTTCTCCTGCCAAAACTACTAAACCTGTCGTTACCAAAGTTTCGCAAGCTACTTTAGACGAAGGGTCAAACGCCATGAAATTATCAATGAGGGCATCTGATATTTGATCCGATACTTTATCTGGGTGGCCTTCTGATACTGATTCAGAAGTGAATAAATAAGGCATAAATGCTATGTTTTTTAATGATTTGAAAATATTCAGTAATTTTCAAGAAATTGAAGTAGGCTTTTTGAAGAGAAAAACAAAAACATTTTTGACTTTATAACAGCCCGCATCTTTTGACCACCGTAGCGTTTCGACTCGGTTGGTTTTCTAAAATTAATTAGAAATTCTTGATACTGATACAAAGTTGGGAATTTAGCCAAACAAAACCAAAGAATAAGAATAAATTTTTATCTAAATTTTATTCAAAGTTCACAGTAAATATCTGCTTTGGTTTTTAAGAATAGATTTTTTATCTATTAAAAACTACCTTACAAGATATTTTAACTTAAAATAGTAATCGTTTTTTACTATTGATGTCACTATTAAGACACAAAGTAAATGAATCAAATTATCTGATTTCAATACCTATTTCTTCACCAATTCGTAGTTTATCAAAACTATACATTTTCAGATTGAAATCTTCGACTTTTAAAACTACTTCGTAGTAAGCTCCCAAAAACTTGACTGATTGTATGATCGCTCTTACTTTAGATTTTTCAGAAACACGAATTTGCGAGGGACGGAGAAAAGGTTCGAATTCTGAACGGTCCGCCGTGCGGTGCTGAGTTCTGAGTGATTTGATGCATTCAAATAAATTATTGGAGTGGTTACTGTTAATAAATTGTGTTTTTTTAAATTCAGAACTCTCAACTCTGAACTCAGAACTAATTGAAACCTCTCCTGTAATCTCCGCCACATATTGATTGATTGGATTTTGATAGATTTCTTCAGGTGATCCTAATTGTAAAGCATTTCCGTTTTGCATAATTAATAATTCATCGGCCATTCCGTAGGCATCGGCTACATCGTGCGTTACAAAAATACAGCTTACTTCTTCGGCTTTGATGAGGTCTAAAACTTCGTTTTTTAACCGAAGTTTATTCACTGCATCTAAATGGCTAAAAGGTTCGTCGAGTAATAACAGTTTTGGTTCTTCGGCAATGGCTTTTACTATAGTTGCCCGCTGCTGTTCGCCACCCGAAACTTGTCGAGGAAGATGGTGCTGCACATGAGCTAAGCCACTGATATCAAGGAGTTTATCTACACGTTGGTTTCGATAATTTTCTTCAAAATAACGTAACTCATAAGCAATATTTGCACGGATTGACATATTCGGAAAAAGTCCATAATCTTGCTTGACCAACTTAATATCTGGGTGACCAGCAATCAGTTTTTCAGAAGGAGGCGTAATACGTTCATTATCAAGCGTTAGGGTTCCCGAATCGGGCTCACAAAGTGCTGCAATTAGATGTAAAAGTGTCGTTTTCCCTGAACCACTTTCGCCCAAAATCGCTAAAACCTTACCTTTTTCAAGTGTAATTGAAATATCATTAACTGCCTTTAACTCTACGAAAGACTTGTTTAAATTATTGATTTTTAGCAATAACATTTAGGCTTTTTTGTGTAAAAATACGAGTTTTTTAGATAAAATACCTACTTTTGTTGTGAATGGATGGCTACTTCCTTATATTGCTTATAATACATGACACCAACATACAATTATAATCTATAAAACTCTGAATGTTAGAACTTTATAAACAGCAAACCAAATGTTTGGTAGCACTTGACTCCATTATTTTTGGTTTTGATGGCGAAGAATTAAAGCTTTTATTGGTAAAACGTGGCGTTCAGACCGACTACGATACTTGGTCGTTGATGGGTGGCTGGTTAAAACCAAATGAAAGCCTCGACCAAGCAGCCGAGCGAATTTTGTTTGAACTAACGGGTGTAACAGGTATTTTTTTAGAACAACTCAATGCCTTTGGCGACCCAAGCCGCGACCCCGTTGAAAGGACAGTTGCAATTGCATATTATGCTTTGGTGAATGTAAAAGATTATGAAACAAAAATTTCGGACACACACCAGGCCCAGTGGTTTTCGATGCAAGATTTGCCCGAATTGCTCTTTGATCACCGAGAAATGATAAAAATCACCATTGAACGTTTGCGTTATAAGGCAGCTTTTCACCCAGTTGGTTTTGAATTAATGCCCGAAAAATTTACGATTCCACAGATATTAAATTTATACGAAGCGATTTATGGTAGTAATTTCGATAAACGAAATTTTAGCAGAAAAATCCTCTCAACTGGACTTTTGATTAAGCTAAAAGAAAAACAAAAAGGTTTCTCTAAAAAAGGAGCTTTTTTATATGCACTTGATATAGAAAAATACAAGAAACACAGCGATTCATTCTTGAATTTTATTCCTAATCCTCAGGGCTTAGTATAGTGACGTCTAAACAAATAAGCTTATAATTGGTTAAACCCATGAAACACTTACTAAAAAATCTTTCATGGTTCTTCGACTAATATTAGGTGACCAACTCAATCATAATCATTCTTGGTTTCAGGAAAAAAACAGTAATACTTTATATGTAATGATGGAAATGAGACAGGAAACTGACTACGTGAAACATCACATACAGAAAGTAATTGGTTTTTTTTCGGCCATGCGTTTATTTGCACAAAACCTTGAAAATCAAGGGCATCAAGTAATTTATTTACATCTTGACAATGAGCAAAATACGCAATCGCTTACTCAAAATCTTGCGTGGCTTATTGAGAAAAATAAAGTTACACAATTTGAATATCAATTACCCGACGAGTATCGCCTTGATGAGCAATTAAAGGCTTTTTCAGCTGCACTCAATATTACTACAAAAATCTTTGATACTGAGCATTTTTTGAGCCAAAGAAAAGAAATAGGAGAGTTTTTTAAAGGGAAAAAGACATTTTTGATGGAAAGTTTCTACCGTAGGATGCGAAAAAAATACGATATTCTGATGGATGGAAATGAACCGCTCACTGGTCAGTGGAACTACGATGCTGATAACCGCAAAAAACTCCCAAAAGACCATCGTCCGATTGAACCTTTGGTTTTCTGCCGTGATGTTTCTGAGATTTATGAACTTGTACAAAACCAAGAAATCAAGACCATCGGCAGCGTAAATGCCAAGAACTTTTTTTGGCCTGTAACTAGGCAGGAATCTTTACAATTATTGGAGTTCTTTGTGAAAAACTGTTTGCCAAATTTTGGTATGTATGAAGACGCCATGACTATGCAATATTGGTCGATTTATCATTCTCGATTATCGTTTTCAATGAATATAAAATTGCTTTCACCTTTGGAAGTAGTAGAACGAGCGGTTGAACATTGGCAACAAAATCAAGATAGTATTTCAATTGCTCAAATCGAGGGTTTTGTCAGGCAGATTATTGGTTGGCGAGAATATATGCGAGGTATTTATTGGAGTGAAATGCCTGATTTTCAAAAGCTTAACTTTTTTGAACATCAAGAAAAACTCCCCGATTTCTTTTGGACTGGAAGTACTAAAATGAATTGTATGAAACATGCAATCGGGCAATCATTAAATCTAGCTTATGCTCACCATATTCAGCGTTTGATGATTATTGGCAATTTTTGCTTAATAGCGGGAATAAACCCCGATGAGGTTGACGAATGGTATTTAGGTGTATATATTGATGCCATTGAGTGGGTCGAAATTACAAATACCCGTGGTATGAGCCAATATGCAGACGGAGGTATTGTTGGCTCAAAACCCTATGTTGCCTCGGCCAATTATATTGATAAAATGAGTGATTATTGCGGATCGTGTTTTTATGATAAAAGCAAAAAAGTTGGTCATAAATCTTGCCCGTTCAATTCGCTTTATTGGTATTTTTATGAAAGAAATCGTGCAAAATTGCAACGAAATCCTCGTATTGGTATGGCTTACGTCATGCTTGACAAAATGCCAGAACAGCAGCGAAATGAAGTTTTAGAACAAGCTGAAATTTATTTGAATACCATTGAGGAACTATAATGGGAACGTCCAAATTGAGCGTTCTTACGAATCCATAGCATGAATATCTTCTTATTTTATCAAGCTAATATTTGGCATCGACTATTTTTTGCTTCTACACGATAGCCTACCAATCACAGAAAAACGGCAAATTTCACTGAAACTTCATGGGTTATACCACCGCCCAATCGAAAATTTTGTTAGGGCTTAAAGCCTCGACAATCAGCGATAGCTGGTATTTTTTGCTTTTATAATTGTTTTAGCTTTTTTCTTTTATTAACCCTTTTGTTTGCTTATACTTACTCCATCAGATTCTCTGATGCTGCTGTAACAACGGGACAACAAGCAGTCTAAATAACTCACCCCACCCACAAAGTTTTTGAAATTAAATTTGTAAGGAAAAATCTAAAAAAGCAATTGCAAACTAAAATAATTTGAGTTTAAGGGAAAAAGTTGCGAAACTACCTCACAAAGTTCCTGTCACCAGCCAACTTTGTGAGCGAAAAATCTAAATAAACTGCCCAAAAACTGTCTTGTCAGCCGTAAACTATGCGTTTGAAAATTTGAAAAATTCAGCGGTTTTAGCTCGTCGGAAGTGCCTATGAGCTAAAACTGTCAACCTATTTTAGCGTTATACGACAATTAAGAAAATCTGAGCTTATTTTTCAACTTGTGAAATTTTAATGTCAAGTCTTGATTGAGAGTTATCTCCGATTCACTAATAAAATCTTCTATCGTATCAAATGCAAGCCCCCACTCAAAATTGTCGTAATATTCTATAAACCATTCATGTTCCTTGCTATTTTGAAATTCAGGTATTGATTTTGATAAATAATGAAGTTGGTGTTTAATTTTTAAGTCCCTATTTTTAAAAAAGTAAGAAATTAAAAAGTAGATAAGAAAAAGCGTAGTTAACCATGAAAATGCCCAAAAGAAAGTTGATTTAGGTATATTATGACTTGAAGCTGCCATTGTAAAAATAGTAAAAGAAACAACTACTATCAAAAGCACACACAATGTTAATAATACTATTTTTAGAACTTTCATGTTTGAAAATAAAGCTATGCATGAACCTCATTCCAACATTGTATTGGACGAAAGGAGCAGAACTACAAACGGTTGATTATCAGTAGTTTAACTTCTCTCTAAAAGAGCGTTGGATTTAACTCTTTAAAAAAAAATTTGACTTAAAAAAAGATGAAATCCAAATTTTGAGGTGGGAAAAGTTTTTGGAGGTTGATAAAATGCTGATAAATAGACATTTGTCGTTCTGCAAATAGAAGGTAGTCTAAAAAAGTGTATGAGTGGGAAAAAAGATGTAAATTGGCAAAAAAATTGAAGTTATGTCGAAATATATAAACCCGTACACTGATTTTGGCTTTAAAAAGTTATTTGGCGAAGAAGCCAATAAAGATTTATTGATTGATTTTTTAAATCAGTTATTGCCAGTCCATCATCAAATAGCGAGCTTAGATTTTCGTAATCCAGAGATTTTGGGAGAAATGAAGCATGAGCGTAAAGCCATTTTTGATATTCACTGCGAAGCCATGAGTGGCGAAAAGTTCATTGTTGAAATGCAGAAGGCAAAAGTGAATTTTTTCAAAGATAGGTCATTGTTTTATGCAATGTTACCGATTAGAGAACAAGCCAAAAAGGGCGATTGGGATTTTCGATTGACACCCGTTTACATGATAGCGATATTGGATTTTCAATATGATGAGAATGAAGAGCGTCAGAAGTTCTTTCGTTCAGTAAAATTGAAAGACCAAGATTGTGATGTCTTTTATGATAAGTTGACATTCAAATTTATTCAGATGCCATTATTTACTAAAGGAGAGAATGAATTAGAAAGTCAATTTGATAAATGGATTTATTTTTTGAAGAAGTTAGAAAGTTTTGATGAAATACCAAAGATATTGGATGAACCCATTTTTGAGAAAGCCTTTGAGGTAGCCGAAGTAGCTAAGATGACACCACAACAATATGAGCAGTATCAAGAAAGTTTATTGACTTACATTGAGGTAAAAGAAGTCGTTAAAACTGCGGAGGACGATGGTAGAAAAAAAGAAAAGATTGAGATTGCTAAGGAATTAAAATTAGATGGAGTTAGCATTGAGAAAATTGTTAAATATACAGGATTATCAAAAGATGAAATTGAAGAATTATAGTTTTCCTGTTCACGTTTCCAACGCTCGCAAGAAAGATTATTTTGGAGTGAATTTTGAGTTAATTAGTTGATTATCAAACTTTTACTTGCTTGCTCACGTTGGAGACAAACCAACTTTGCTAGCTCTTATTTACGAGTGTCGCCCGAAAAATAAGCGGCCCAAAGAAAAAAAAAGGAGCCGCTATGGAATAGTATAAACCGCAAAGTTTTCGAGAAAAAAACTTTAAATTATTTTTCCAATCTCACGTCGCAGGTAACTTTGCAAGCAGTAGCCCCAAAAACGTAGAAGTTTTCGAGAGTAAACACTTTGCAATCCTTCTGATTTCTAGTCACTAGTAACTATGTGCTAAAAACTGTCAAACTATTTCAGCAGCATACGGATGCGTAGCAAGTTATTTTTTTGTTTCAATAATGCCTTCCCAAAATTTGTCTTTGCTAATTGAAATATTGGTTATTCGTTTCTGTTTAGGGTCAAATTCATTTGCAATAATATTTAGTGATATTTTAGTCCAACTTTCAGTAAAACCTCCATTAAAGTCATTGGAGATAGACCCACGGCAAACTGTCAAATCAAATAATTGTCTTTTGATAATTACTTTTGTTGCTTTGTCAATTTTAATCCAAACTAATTTTTCATCAGAGGGGTCGCTTCCGCACATTCCACAAACATTAGGGTTACTGTAAAATTGTAAATACAGTAAATATGCTACGAATTTATCGTTCTCTTGTTTTTCAATTACAGAAAGTTCGTCAGCTAATACAACTTCGTAACCGAAAATTACTTTCAAGTCCCACAAGTTATTATTTAGAAAAATCTGTTCTTCAAAGGTAAAATCGGTATTACTTATGATAAAGAGAGAGAAAGATAGTGGATTTCCTTTTTGAATATTTTGCCAAGTCCCATGAATTGTTTTTAAATCGTTTGTGTTTGACTTTCCTTTGAAAATTGCTCTTTTTGAATATAAACTGTCAAGTTCGTAAAAAATAACGTCCATTGTTCCATCTTCTCTTGTCTGTATATCGCCAATAATTGGAATTTCTTTATTTTTACTTGTATAAATGTAGTAGCCTGAAACCTTAAATGAGGTTTCTTGTTTGTCTGCATAGCAATAAAGTCGCTCATTAGAAGAATTTGTAGCAACCAATTTCATTTCTACTGGGAATTTATTTGCAATTTTCCCTTCCAAACGTACCTCTAATTTTGTTTTTACAAGTTTGCCATCTTGTCCGTATGACCAAGTAAATAGAAGTAGAAATATGGGAAAAAATATGTGTCGCAATTCTATTTTGTTGGGGGGAATAATTTTATGTATGTTTATTAAAAATCGTTCCAACGGCTCGCAAGCAAGATGGTTTTGGAGTGATTTTAGAGCGGCCGCCGCTGCGGTTAGTTCGTTAATTATCAAGCCTTTACATAATGCTTTGCTTTGGGACTGATGAACTTTGCTACCGCTCTGATTTGGTGTCGCGAGACACCAAGCACGCCAACGAATCCACCTCACCAACTTGATTGCTGAAAGTAAATTTGCATGGAAAATTCTAAAAAAGCAATTGTGTGCCAAAATATTTTGAGTTTCGGAGAAAAAGTTGCAAAACTACCACGTAGAGAATTTGTCGCAAGCCAAATTTGAGAGTAGAAAAATTAAAATAAACTACCAACATGCTGTCCTGTCAGCCGAAAACTAAGCGTTTGAAAAATTGAAAAACTCAGCAAATTTGGCTTGTCGAATGAGCCTATAAGCTAAAAAGTGTCAAACCATTTTAGCAACATACGCTTAAAATCTAAACTCAGTTTTTAACATAATATATCTTGGGATAAGACTATATTCAGTAATTGAATTTGAAATATCATTCAATGAGTAATTTTTGAATTTTTTTGTGTTGAATAAATTTTTACCTGAGATTGAAAAACTTATTTTATTTGGTTTAAAATTGTATTTAGATTCAATATCTAAAAAATAATAAGTGTTATTTTCTTTATCAACATTTCCAAAATAATATCTTTCAGATTGAATATTGATATTGAATTTGTTGTTTACTACAAAAGTAAAATCTGCAAACGATAAATTATCAGTAAATGAGTTTTTAAAGGTACTGTAAAATTGTGTTTTTGTCCATTTTGTGCCTAAATGATAATTAAAAAAACCACTAAAGCCAGAACGTAATTCTAAACCATATTTGTAATTTTTTGACAATATTTTTCTCAATTCTGAATTGTTGATAACATTCTCAAAATTCGATTTGGAATACCCTATTTCTACCTTTAAGTTTGAAGAAATTGATTTAAAGTAACGACCGATGTCAGTTGTAACATTTGTTATCTCTCTATTTTTAATGAGTATCTTTTCAGACTGAGAGTAATTTCTATTGATAATTGTATTCGTGGAAAAGAAATCGTGATTTTTCGTATAGAAAAGTAATGAATTAATAAAATACTTATCATTCCAATTACCTAATTGATAATTGGTAATAAATGTAGAGGTGCTTAATTGGTTAAAATTGCCATATCCCTTTTCTAATGTTCGGGCAGAAGTTAAGATATAATTATTATAAACGTCAATAATTTTTGTGTTCGATTTATTTATAGAATAGGAGGTTGAAATTTGATTATTTTTATTTATCTCCCAATTTAAACCAATTGAAGGATTAAAAAAGAAAGGTTTTTGGCTCGTATTTTGAATTTCATTTTTTAAAATGTTTACTATTTGATGCCCTTCCAATCTATTTATTATTGAAACTTTATCTATTTTAAATAAATATTTTGTTTTAAAATATAAATCATTTGTAATATAATTAGTGTTATTCATAAAGAAAGAATTTCCCTGAATAGAATTTTCATTTTTTAAATTAAATTTTGATGTCAAATAATCATTTCTATATTCATTTCCTATTTTAAATTCTATCAAATTATTATTTTTCCTTCTTTCTAAAAAATGGAAATCTGTTCCCCAAAATTGCATCTTATCTTCACTACTTTGTATTATGTCTGAAATATTACTTTCATTTGGAAATAGCTCCTTGAAAAAAAACTGATTACTTTTATAATGCTGAGGTGATTTCTCGAAAATATATCTTGATGTAAAAATAAATGCTTTATTTTCTTTGATTTTGTTAGTATAATTAATTTTGTGGTCAAAGAACTTGTTTAGAGAAGTTAAGTTTTGTGCAGAATATAAATCGTTGAAATTGAGTTCTGCAATTTCATATTCTTTACTAGAATTATATTTTGATGTAATTTCTAATGTTTTTTGTTTTGTAAAATCATAGCTTAAATAAATTTTTCCAAAACCTGTAAATAATTTGTTAGTAAGATTGTTAGATTCTGAATTAATAAAATTAGTATTGTTACCAATGTAAGTATCTACACTATTTCTGAAAAAATAATTTTTGTCCCAATTAAAAAATCCAATTGTTTTAATTTTCATTTTTTTTGTTGGATTAAATATCGCATTTAATGATATTAGCTTCGCATTATTAAAATTTGTTCTACTTTTTTTAAAATGTGGTGTTTGTATGCTCAAGTCAATAATATTATATGTAGTTTGTTTATCTCCAATGTTTGACGGTTCATCTATTTTGATAGGTTTTAATAGGTGAGAAATATCACCAACTACATCATTTCCAATATTGTTAATGCTTGTAAGAAAGTAATATTTATTTTTCTTTCCAAAATTCATTAGATTATTTTTTAAATCGTACATAATTTCAGCAGGATTACCTACACCTATGTTATAATTGCCGAACCATTGACGTTTTGCATCATCTGTTAACTTTAGATTAAGTGCAATTTTATCGCTTTGTTCAATACCTTTTAAATGTTTATTGCTTGAATATCTTTGCAAAACTTCTATTTTATCAATTGGAGAAACTGGCATATTCTTACTAAGAATT
>Ga0247832_1000872_pt1 | contig 58158 bp, 49 predicted proteins | sample LaCruzMarch2015__10_FD_192407 | JGI IMG/M metagenome (GOLD analysis project Ga0247832, IMG submission 192407) | Freshwater microbial communities from meromictic Lake La Cruz, Castile-La Mancha, Spain - LaCruzMarch2015_4m | ecosystem: Environmental > Aquatic > Freshwater > Lake | place: Spain... | reverse complement strand
CAAGATCACGGCTACAAAGTGGCAAATACTTGCGGCCAGTACAAACAAATGCCATACCAGGTGGTGGTACACAAACTTATTCCAAAGGTAAAATACCACGCCCAGAGAATACAGGATGCCGCCAATCACGATGAACATCAGGATATTGGGTGGAACACTCACAAAAAAAGTTTTGCCCACAACGAGTAGCATCCAACCCATCAGGAGGTAAATGATGGTGGATAGAAAATTGAACTTATTGATGAAAAATATTTTGAAAACCGTGCCAGCCAGTGCCAATCCCCATAAAATGCAAAGCAGGGTGATGCCTGCACTGTTGAACAAAAACAACAGGATAAATGGGGTGTAACTGCCCGCGATCAGGAAGTAAATGCTGATGTGGTCGAGAATTTGCAAGACGTTTTTGACAAATGGTTGTTGAAAACCATGGTACAAGGTAGAACTGGTATACACCATCAAAAAACTGAATGCATAAATGCTGACGCCTACAGTGGCCGTGGTATTGCCACTTTTGGCCGTCAATGCCAGTAAAAATGGAATAAAAACGATACCAAATAAAATGCCAAAACCGTGGGAAATACTGTTGGCAATTTCTTGTTTCAATACAGTAGGATGGTATGGAGAATGATCAGACATGGTGATTGATTTGAGTTTGGGGAGCGCGTGATGAATGAAAGGAATCCAACGAAAATAGAGTAGGGGATATTGCTGCAAGAAAAAAGTAACCCGGATTGCTTGCATATTCAGAAATCATTCCTATTTTTGTTTTGCCTTTCCATTACAAACTACATTTTGAATGTAACCTTTCGTTTTGTGCTCAAGCTTTGATTTTTGGCTTGAATTCTTTTCAATGTTTTAACTTTACTACCGCAAAACGGAACTCGATGAACCCACAGTCCAACCCACAATTGGAACTTGCTTTTGAATATGTGCGCAACACGCGCAAAAACATCTTCCTGACCGGTAAAGCGGGTACAGGAAAGACGACGTTTTTGCGCAGCCTACAGACCGAATCAACCAAACGGATGGTGATCGTAGCTTCCACTGGAGTTGCCGCCATCAACGCTGGAGGAATGACCATTCACTCGTTTTTTCAATTGCCTTTTGGCCCTTACTTGCCGGGCAAAATGGAAGACCCCAGCCGGATGCGCCGTTTCACTGGAGAAAAAATTCGTTTGATCAAAAGCCTGGATTTGTTGGTCATCGACGAGATCAGTATGGTGCGCTCAGATGTATTGGATGGCATTGATGAAGTGCTGCGGCGTTACCGCGATAGATCTTTACCTTTTGGCGGCGTCCAATTGCTGATGATTGGCGATTTGCACCAATTGCCGCCAGTAGTGAAAGATGAGGAATGGAACCTGCTGCGTGAGCATTACCGTACCGCTTATTTTTTTGGCAGTCATGCCCTGCAACAAACCGATACTGTTCGCATCGAGCTCAAGCACATCTACCGCCAGTCTGATAGCCATTTCATTGAACTGCTGAACAAAGTACGCGACAACAAGATTGATGAAGAGGTGCTGAGCATGCTCAATAGCCGTTACGTCCCCAACTTCCAACCCAAAGAGGAGGATGCCTACATCACCCTCACTGCCCACAACGCGTCTGCCCGCGAAATCAACGGCAATAAACTAGCTGAAATACCGGGGAGATTATACAAATTCAACGCCAGCATTACAGGTGAGTTCCCCAGTTTTGCCTACCCTACGGACGAAGTCCTGGAGTGCAAAGTGAATGCGCAGGTGATGTTTGTAAAAAACGATGTTTCACAAGACAAACGCTACTACAACGGCAAAATAGGCAAGGTTGTGAGGATCTCGGAGGGAACCATTTATGTAAAATGCCCTGGTGATCAGTTTGAGATTGACGTAAAGCCTGATGAGTGGAAAAACGTCAAGTACTCCCTTGATGAGCAAAGCAAAGAGGTGAAGGAAGAAACCCTTGGCACATTTACGCATCACCCTTTAAAGTTGGCCTGGGCCATCACCATCCACAAAAGCCAGGGCTTGACCTTTGAACGGGCCATCATTGATGCGCAGGCTGCCTTTGCGCATGGTCAGGTGTATGTGGCGCTGAGCCGCTGCAAAAGTTTTGAAGGCATTGTGCTGCACTCTAAAATAGTGCAATCAAGTGTGCGCACCGATAAGGTCGTCAAAAACTATACCGAGGATGCTGACAAAAATGCCCCGGACGAGGCCCACTTGACTGAATCTAAAGCGGAATTCCAGCAAACATTGATTCGGGAGTTGTTTGATTTTAATCCATTGAGGCGCTATTTGGAACAGGCCAAACGCACTTTTTTGGCACATGAAAATACCTTGTCTACTGACTCTGTAGCTCAACTGCTGGCTTTGGAACAACAGGCGCAAACCGAGGTGATCAGCATTGCGCAAAAATTCAGGCCCCAGATGGAGATGTATTTTTTGCAAGGAAACCTACCTGAGCACAATGCCGAATTGCAAGAGCGCATCCAAAAGGCTTGTGGGTATTTTGAAGACAAAGTGGGCGCTGTCCTATTGCCTTTACTGAAAGAAATTCCGCTGATCACCGACAACAAAACGGTGGAAAAAGCAGCTTCCGAGGCACTTGACAACTTGCACAAAGACCTGTTCGTCAAAACGGCATGTTTCAGCAAGTGCAAAGAAACATTTGTAGCCCAACAGTACCTCCAAACCAAAGCCAACGCAGAAATCGATTACCTGCGCGCGCCAGCCCGGGCTGCACCCAAAAAGCGAACCGCTGCCATAAAAACAAAGCACCCTGACTTGTACCACGCCTTGCTCAAATGGCGGGAAGATACCGCTGCAGCTTATGAAATTGAGCCCTACCTGGTATTGCCCAGCAAGGCTCTGGAAATCATTGTAGAATTGCTGCCCATTAGTACTGCCGCGCTGAAAAAAGTGAAGGGAATTGGCCAGGCCAAAATCAAGCAGTTTGGCACTGCGTTATTGACTCTGGTCAAAAACTACGTGGATTCCAATCAATTGCAAGAGATGCAACTGTTTTTGCCAGATCCAGTTGAAGTGCCCAAGCCTGTAAAAACAGATTCCAAAGTATTGAGTTTTGAAATGTTTAAAGAAGGCAAAAGCATCGAAGAGATTGCGGCAGCCCGAGGTTTTGTGCCAAGTACCATCGAAGGTCATTTGGCACATTTTGTAGGCTTGGGAGAGCTGGATGTTTTTGAATTGATTGCGGAAGAAAAGTATGCAAGTATCGCTCAGTTCTTCAATTCACATGAGGGGGCTCTTCATTCTGAAGTCAAAGTAGCATTGGGCGATGAATTCTCATACGGAGAAATCAGGATGGTAGGGAAGCATTTGGAGCGGGGGCTTCGTGAGGACTTCAGTAACCAAGTTGAATGAGACAAGGATTGCAATAGGGTTGCATTTCCAAATTGGGAGCAAGAAATAGCTTACATCAAAGCTGGTGGTGGTGAAAAAATTCCAGTGTCAGTAATTTGCGATATTTTTATCCAAAACGAAGATACGGGGTTGAAGTATGCCTTCGAATTAAAAGGCCCAATGCCAAACAGCGACCAGACCAAAGTCAGCAAAGAAAAGCTTTTTAAACTATTGGCGATGAACCCGTCGCAAATTGATCATGCTTATTATGCGTTACCTTACAATCCTTATGGAAAAAGAAAGGATTACAATTGGTCTTTTCCGATGAGGTGGTTTGACATGCACCAAGACAAATCAGTGTTAATTGGTGACGAATTTTGGGATTTGATAGGTGGTTCGGGAACGTATGCTATTTTCATTAGGGAAATCAACCTCTTGGGAAAAGAGTACAAGGAAAGGATTTACAAAGAATTTCTTGGAATTGAACCGCCTGTAAACTATGATGAAGAATTGCTTAAATAGTTGATCAATGGAGAGGAGTGGAAAATTTACATTTATTGATCTTTTTTCAGGAATTGGTGGCTTTAGATTAGCCCCGGAATCCGTGGGAGGACTTTGTTTAAATTTTAGTGAAATAAATAAAGACGCAATAAGCACTTATTGTGAAAATTTAAACGATGATTTAGTGAATAACCTAGGAGACATCACAAAAATCAAAGAACTGCCTGCCCATGACTTACTTACAGGGGGCGTTCCGTGCCAAAGCTGGTCAATTGCGGGAAAAAATCTTGGTTTCGATGATGATAGAGGTCAATTGTGGAATGACACAATTTTTTTGTTGAATCAAGCTCAGCCCAAAGCATTTATTTTTGAGAATGTTAAGGGGCTAGTAGACCCAAGAAACAAAAAAGCCCTTGCCTACATTCTTCAAAGAATCAAGGATGCAGGTTATAATGCTGATTATTATGTCATCAACTCATTTGACTATGGAGTGCCTCAAAATAGGGTTCGCATTTACATTATTGGTTTTCGGGAAAAAGTGTATTTCAATCGATTCAAGTTACCTGCTCCTATTTCAGACAAAATACGTTTGGGCGATATTCTAACAGGTTTTAATGCGGTTTCTGATAAACCAGAACAGGAAGTTCAAAGAGACCTCTTTGGAGGAATCACTACTCCACGCAGCATGAGTCTCTCAAATAGCAATGGGTTTAATGATTATTTCTTGTTTAATGATTTGCGAAACGGACACTCTACAGTCCACTCTTGGGATATTATTGAAACTTCAGAAAGGCAGAAAAAAATCTGTTATTTGTTGCTGAAAAATCGCAGAAAAAGTGCTTACGGTAACCTTGATGGAAATCCTTTGGCCTATGCCCATTTTAAAGGACTTGATCCAAGCATTAAAAAATCAGAATTGGAAGAACTCGTAAGATTGGGAATTCTTAAAGAAGAGCGTTATTCCTTTGTGTTAAACGATGAAATAGCCATCGACCTATCTGAAGAAGAAAACGACATACTTAATTGTGCGATTAACAATACGCTGAATGTTGACGATTTAAAAAGCAATCGGGAAATAAAGCTGAAAAATATACCAATAACGAAAACACTGGAATTACTTGAGTTAAAGAATGCTATTTCGTGCAACGAAACGCGTTATGATTTCAAAAACACAAAGATCAGCACAGGATTGTTTGGTGTCAATCGAATATTCCTTCCTAGCTCCAACATTTTCCCTACGTTGGTTGCCAGCGACACCAATGACTATGTAACTTTGAAGCAGATTGAAGCGCGCAGCGAATCCGAATACAAAAAGAAGTTTTTGGAAGATGTTTATCAAATGAAGGCATTTAGAAGAATTACAAAGCAAGAAGCATGCCTCATTCAAGGATTTCCTGAAGACTATATTCTGCCTGAAAACAGATCACGGTGGATGAAATTGTTGGGCAATAGTGTTTCCGTTCCTGTCATTGAAATGCTAGGGAAAGCAATTGTAGATACAGGTATCTTTGATGAAGAAAACTTGGCTAAAACCGAGGAGGGTTTTGGATTTAAAGCTGTTAGCGAACGCTAACAACATGAAAACTCTTCGCTAATCCGGCCTCTGTCCACCCCCGTCCCGTCTGGGGCCAGTCTGTTCACCTTTGGGTTTGGGTTTGTTGTTCCAGCGGGAGGTGCCTGATTTCTTGTTTGGCCCTTGGCTTGAAGCATTTCTATTTTGTCCTCCACCATGGCTATTGGGTGGCCGATGAGAATGAGGACCCGTGCTGGTTCCTCTGCGCGCATTCGGCGCATATTCAGGCCCCGCGCCCAAACTCTGTGGCGGACCTAATTTTTCGATGTCTTTGTCAATCAATTTTTCGATCCTTCTGAAGCGGTGCTGATCCATTGGCGTAACCAGGGTAATGGCCTCCCCTTTGCGGGCTGCTCTGGCTGTACGACCTACCCGGTGCACATAGTCTTCAGGGTCGCGCGGAACGTCGTAGTTGACCACCAAATCGATACCATCTACATCGATACCACGACTGATTACGTCTGTGGCTACAACGATGTCGATTTTGCTGTTGCGAAACGCCAGCATGGTTTCTTCCCGCTGGTCTTGCTCCACATCGCTGCTCATTTGGCCAACGGATAGATTTTTGCGTTGCAGCTTGCTGAACAAGGAACTAACGGAAGCTTTGGAAGAACAAAACACCACAATGCGCTGGCCTTTGCGGTCTTTTAATAACTCGGTAACCAGGGCAAGTTTTTGCTCTTCGTAAACCACATAAGCGCGTTGGGTCACCCCTTCTGCTGGTTTGGATAAAGCAATGCTGATGGTTATTGGCTGGCTGTTCATCAAGGTGCGGGCCAGTTTCATCACCCCATCGGGCATTGTAGCCGAAAAGAGCAGGTTTTGCCGCTTTTGAGGCAATTTGCTGATGATGCGCATCAGGTCGGGCTGAAAACCCATGTCCAGCATGCGGTCTGCTTCATCAAGAATGAGAAAACGCAGCTTGGAAAAATTGACATACCCCATGTTGAGGTGAGATATCAAACGGCCAGGAGTGGCAATTACGATGTCTACCCCTTTCACAAAGGCATTTTTTTCTTGTGCAAATTCTTTTCCATCCCCACCGCCATAGATGGCAATGGAAGAAACACCCGTGAAATAAGAATAGGCTTCAATGACTTGATCGATTTGTACGGCCAACTCTCGGGTAGGTACAATGACCAATGCCTGTGTGCTGTTGGCTTCTCCAGACTCGATGATTTCATTCAAAACAGGTAGGATGAAAGCTGCAGTTTTGCCTGTGCCCGTTTGGGCTATGCCGATAAGGTCTTTACCCTCTAAAATTACAGGGATTGCTTTTTCTTGGATCGGGGTGGCCGTTTTGTAATTCATTGCCTGGATGCCATCTAACAAGTCAGGATGTAGGCCAAATTCGGTGAAATTCAACTTCAATATATTTTCTTGGAACAAAAAATCAAAATTCTCTGCAAAGATGCAGTTTTTTTAGATGAAGAACATATTTCTTTTTTGTTGGATCGTTTCGTCCGCTATACAGGCCTGTCGGGGCGACCCTCGCGGTCGCCCAATACCAACGACACCCCTGTGCGGGTGTCGTTGTGACACCCGCAAGGGGTGTTCCTACTTGCGCATGGCGTCAACTGGATCCATGCGGGATGCCTGCATGGCCGGAATCATTCCTGCCAATACTCCAATGACGGTTGACAATACAATCCCAAGGGTGGCATTGTTGACCGAGAGGTAGAGCTGAAATGAATCAGACATTTGCGAAAGCGCAGCCATAGCAGCCATTACCAACAACAAACCTGCGATTCCTCCAAGGATACAAAGGACGATGGATTCGATCAAAAATTCCAGCAGAATGATGTACCGCTTGGCGCCCAAGGCTTTTTTGATGCCAATGAGTCGGGTACGTTCTTTGACGGAAACGAACATGATATTGGCCACACTGAACATGCCCACTAAAATGGCAAACCCGCCAATAAATATCCCCAGAATATTGAGTACATTGAAAAATCCACTTAGGAAATTGGTAATGATGGAAAGCTGATTGAGTGAAAAGTTATCGTCTTGTTTGGGTTTCAAGCGGCGATGTGCGCGCAATTTTCCAATGATCTCGTCTTTCATTTGTACCACTGAAACACCTTCGCCCGCTTTGGCACAAACCGAAGCATCCTGAAAAAGATCGCTCGATTTGAGATTGGCGATTTTGCGTGCCAGTTCATAGGAGACCAAAATGACTTCGTCAAAGTTCATCACGTTGATGATGCTCTCCCCTGCTTTTTCCAGCACGCCAACTACTTCATAACGTCTGCCGTTGATTTTTACCGATTTTCCGATTGGATCCAGGCTGCCAAAAACAGCCTCTGCCACTTTGAATCCCAGCACGCATTTAGTTGCACCGTAATGATATTCGTTGGGAGAAAAGAAGCGTCCCCGATCAAAATTGAGTTTAAACATTTCTGCAAACTCACTGGAGACCCCCAGCATATAGGCTCGATCGGCACTGGATTTAAGGTACTTAACGGTTCTTTGACCGATGCCTACATAAAATGCAGCCAATTGAGCCGATTTGACTTTTGACTTGACGATTTCGTAATCTTCGTAATCCACACTTGGCCGGCGCAGGTACTTGAACCAGTTATCCGGGTTGTCAGACCAGGAAATTTTTTGAATGTAGATGACGTCATCTCCTAGCTTGGCCAGACTACCTTTTACATTGTCTTCCAACGAATCTACCGCTGAAAAAACACCGATTATGCAAAAGATACCAATCGTGATACCCAACAAGGACAAGAAACTGCGCAACCGATTGGCATTGAGCTGTCCCAATGCCTGTACTATACTTTCGTAGATAATCCGTAAAAAAATGCCCATGAGGATGAAATTGAGTGTGGGAGATAATGTCACAAACATAAATAATGCCTTTCAAACCGTCATTTTCAATCGATCAACAACTATTTTTTCCTGTTAAACGTTTCACTTTATGCATATTGATCATGTTGGATGTAGCAAAAAAAGTTGCAAACAGTCCAAATTCCAACAATGTTTCTATCTTTGTGCTTTTTATCTTTGACAATTAAAAGGAAAACCAAACAGTAGCGATGAGGACCAAACTTTCTCAATTTACGTACGAACTGCCGAAAAAACTTATTGCACAATATCCCGCTGACAACCGACACGAGGCTCGAATGATGGTTGTCAATCGGCAGACAGGTACAATTGAGCACAAGATCTTCAAAGACATTTTGACTTTTTTTGATGAGGGCGATGTATTGGTCTTCAACAATACCAAAGTTTTTCCAGCGCGTTTGTACGGACGTAAAGAAAAAACGGGAGCAAAAATTGAAGTCTTTCTGCTTCGCGAACTCAATAATGAGGCACGCTTGTGGGATGTTTTGGTAGATCCTGCCCGCAAAATACGCGTTGGTAATAAGTTGTATTTCAGTGATGACAACGACAACGACATCCTGGTTGCAGAAGTAGTGGACAATACAACCTCCCGCGGCAGAACCATTCGCTTTTTGTACGAAGGCACCGATGATGAATTTCAAAGAGAATTGGCTACTTTAGGCAATACTCCGTTGCCCAAGTACATCATTCGCAATGCCGAAGAGATTGACCGCGACCGCTATCAAACCGTTTATGCCAAAGAAATTGGAGCGGTTGCCGCTCCTACTGCTGGCTTGCACTTTAGCCGGGAGTTGATGAAACGCCTGGAATTGAAAGGGATCGAGTTTGCAGACCTCACGCTTCACGTAGGTTTGGGAACATTCCGAAGCATCGATGTGGAAGATTTGTCCAAGCACAAAATGGACGCTGAGTACTTTCGCATCCCAGCCGCATCGGTAGATTTGGTCAACAAAGCCAAAGAAGATCACCACCGCATTTGCGCAGTTGGGACTACCTCCATGCGCGCCATTGAGTCTGCCGTTTCCGCCGAAGGATTGCTCAAACCAGCCGAAGGATGGACCAATAAATTCATCTACCCGCCTTACGATTTCAGCATTGCGGATTCGATGATCACCAATTTCCATTTGCCAAAATCAAGTCTATTGATTATGATTTGTGCATTTGGAGGATACGAGCTCATCATGCAAGCATACGAAGAAGCTGTAAAAGAAGAATACCGTTTCTTTAGTTACGGTGATTCGATGATGATCATATAGAGTACGCGTTCTGGGTTTTGAGTTACACTTCACTCTTGCTGCTAAGGCAAAATGGGGTGCAACTCAAAACCTGAAACCGAAAAACCCATGTACTGTGCGCTTTCCCATTCTCCACATAGCATTCCTATTGTTGATGCTGAACAATCAAGCTGTTCAAGGAGAAGTTCGCAGCATATCTTTTGGTTTTTACACCGAAAAAATTCAACTCCACTTCAATACAGACCTGCTGTCTTTGCCCAAACCTAGTGTTGAGGGAAAAAGTCTTAAGAATCATTACGCACTATTGCTCAAAACAGCCCATCAGGGTCTGATCGCTGATCTGAAATTACAGCGGGATGCCTTTGCCTTGAACGACTGGTTGTTTTATGAAATGCTGCGTGGTGCTACAGACCAAATTTTGAGTGGACGATCGATAGCCGAAAAAAACTTGCTCATTTGGTTTTGTCTTTCCGAAAGTGGATTTGATACCCGAGTGACTTTTAGAGATCAACGCGTCTTTGTATGTGTGTTCACCAAAGATGAAATCTACGAGGTCCCTTTAATCGAAGATCAGTCCCGTACTTTTGTGAACATTACATCATTGGAAAATACCAAAGGAGATGAAGCAGGCGTTTTTTTGCTTGATTTTGCACCCAAACGAAATGGAAAAGCGTTTTCATTTCATTTGGGGGGAATTTCTGGCATCAAACCGCTGATTGAAAAAAGAAGCATTAATTTTTCCTTTAAAGGGCAGATTTTTCCATTGGAGGTAAGCCTGGATCGAAATTTGGTGCGGGTTATGGAGCATCATCCGTTGATTGACGAACGGGAGTATTTAAATGCACCCATGTCAGAAGCGTTGCGCAATAGTTTGCTGCCTCAGATGACTACTTTGGTTAAAGGGAAAACGGGTTTTGAAGCACTGGAACTACTCACTGCGTTTACCCGTTCTTGTTTTAAATACAAAGAAGACAAAGAATTTTTTGGCCGCAGCAAGCCAATGGTTCCCGATGAAGTCTTTCATTATCCTTATTCAGATTGTGAAGATCGATCGGCTTTGTACTTCAATTTGGTTAAAGAACTTCTGGGTTGGCCGATGTTGATCATCGGTTTTCCTGATCATTTGACCATCGCGGTGTCAATTCCTGATTTTGATGGAGATGCTATTGAATATCAGGGACGAAAATACTACTTTTGTGATCCAACAGGGCCAGCCAACTCCTCGGAGATAGGCAGGTTGCCTGAAGAATTTATAGGTCAGGAATACGAGATAATTGGACAATTCAATTGATTCTAAACTTTTAAGTTGCTTTGCTCCATTTTTTTTGTAACCTGATAGCATTCACTCAATTCTGGCATTCATTTAAATTTTGAATAAATATGTACTGGACGTTAGACCTTGCTTCTCACCTTGAAGACGCCCCATTTCCGGCTACTCGGGATGAGTTAATTGACTATGCACTTCGCCATGGCTCTCCTTTGGAGGTCATCGAGAACTTGCAGGATATGGAAGAAGAAGGGGATGAGGTATATGAAAGTATACAAGACATTTGGCCCGACTATCCTTCGAAAGAAGACTTCCTCTTCAATGAAGACGAATTCTGATCTGGGTTTTGCCCAATTCAGACACGAAATAGAGGCCCTGCCCACCGGCGGGGTTTTTTTTTGCCTTTCTGGGTAAACGCTACGTCAACACCCATACCCTAAACAATCAGTCATGGTTCAAATTGCCATCGATGGCCATTCCTCCTGTGGTAAAAGTACCTTGGCAAGAGCGCTTGCCCAGGAATTAGCGTTCATATACATCGATTCAGGCGCCATGTACCGTGCCGTTACATTGTTTTTTTTAGAAAATAATGTAGACCTCTTCAACCACCACCAAATTCAGGAATACCTCGCCAAAATGGAAGTGGATTTTGTACTTGCCCCCTCCGGCAATCGAACCTTGCTCAATGGAAGGGATGTAGAAGAACGCATTCGGGAAATGGACGTTGCCGCCAGGGTCAGTCCGGTAGCCACCATCCCCGAGGTGCGCCGAAAAATGGTACAACGACAACGCGAGCTTGCTCAAAATCAAGGTGTCGTGATGGACGGACGAGACATTGGAACCGTCGTTTTCCCCCAGGCTGAATTGAAAATTTTTCTTACCGCAACTGTCGAACGCCGGGTCGAACGCCGCCAATTGCAACTCCTCAAACTAGGGATGGTGGTGGATTACGAAGAGATTTTGCACAACCTCTACGAGCGCGATTACATTGATTCAACCCGTTCTGATAGCCCTTTAATGAAAGCTCCCGACGCCATTGTAATCGACAACAGCAACCTTACCCCCGAAGAACAACTGGCAATTGGGGTATTGTTGGCACAATCTCGTATGAAAACAATTTAACACCTTGCTTTGACTATGAAGTTCTCCCACCTACTTCAACTATTCATTTTGCTGGTTATTGCCAGTTCTTTTGCCTGTTCGCCCAATCAAAATGCTCAAAATTGGGTACGCAAAACCGAACGTCAATGGAGCAGTTGGGAAAAGAGCCAGCCTCAATGGTTGGAAACACTCGATACTGCCACTTTGCAGGAACAGTTGACCTTTTTGACAACGGCACAGCAAAAAGCCCAAAATTGGTTGGGTAAACCGATCGATACCGCTATAAAATTAAACATCGAAAACTTACATTCCCGCCTGGAATTGGCCCAAAATCGCCTGAGACGACAGCAAACAGACCCCAGTGTGTACAATTTGGGTTTGCGCCTGCAAACTTTGTATCTGGTCAAAACAACACTGGAAAAAATTGATTTGGAAAAATTGGCAGCAGACCTGGATCAGGCTGGAAGGTATTACGACTTAGCGCGTCAGAAACTCAAGAAGCCGATTGCAGCGCGTTGTGATTCAGCGGTACATCAGCACATCACTGGGATTACTTTTTTATTGTCACAATTGAAGCCAAAACTGGAGAAGCTTCAGGTTTCACAAGAGAAAATATCAATCCTTCAAAAAATTGATCGCAGCTGTTTTTACATGAAGGATTATTTGGCTTGGTGTAGGAGTATGGCGTTTGAATTAAGAGATAAAGCAAAATAACTTGCTGACCTTTAATTATTTGTGGGTTGTGTTGAAATTTGGGGTGGTTTAAATAAGTTGCTTCGGGACAATTTTCAAAATTTGGGGTGGTCAAAACTATGTAAAAGTGCCTTGATTTGGGGTTCTCGCAGCTTCATCTTTGTGTCATTCAATCACCAATTAAATCATTTTTAAGATGAAGCTATTGAAACTTTTATCTCTAGTAATACTAGGGCTTACAATGTTGAACTGTAACAAAAATAGCGATGACAACATCGCTGATGTCAAACCGGTAAGCGATGTCTTTGCTCTAAAAGAGCGATTGAAATCCAACAATTTCAAGTTAATGCAGATCATGAGGTCGTATCGTTTGAACACCACTAATCAAAATGAAATGGTTCGATACCAAGAAGTAATTCATGAGAAAGCTGAGAAACTTAGCTCACTTATTGAGCAGGATATTAAAGTTCTTACTCAATCAATTTCTCATGACGAATTCATGAAGTTCGTAGATGCGGAATTCCTGATTAGCAAAGGGGCAGTTCCAGAAACACCCTGCTTTGACGCTTACCAAAAGACCTATTTAGATGCGATAGAAGACTTAGCTGGATGCCTGTTTTCTACATTCCAACCATTTTCTTGTTCATATGATTACTACAAAACTGCTAAACGAGCGATGAGGGATTACGAAGATTGCATGAACAAGACATACGGAGTTGAATAATTTTTAAAATCAAAAACTCATAAAAATGAAAAAGCTATTCTTTCTTTTCGCATTACTACTTTCCGTTTTGGCAGTTGCCTGCCAAAATCAAGAAAAAATTCAGGAAGAGGACAAACTGGAAATGATTGCACAAAATGCGGTATACCAGGCTTACCTGAAAGCAGAACGAGAAATTCAGCTCAATATTAACCAACGTAGTTTTGATTTGAAAGCCATTCATAAGATTTGGAGAAAAAATCCAACAGCTTACATTTGCGATTTCGCTGACAGTGAATTAGTAAACTTAAAAGGTGGACTGTTGTACAAAAAGCTCCATTGTGAAGCCCAACAGCAGGCTGAAAAGCTAAAGATTGAGATACCAAGTTACTTGAATTTGACTCCAGACGATGTTGTGAAAGTATGCAAGATCCACGATGAAATTTTTGACATAAATTGGGAAAAAGAGCTAGAAGAGGCACGTTCAAATCATCCAAAAAACTAAGAAAATGAAACTAAGAAATAAACAAATTGCTCTATTTGTATTGCTGGTTGGAACTTTTGGATTCCAATCTTTCACCATGGTAGATTGCTTTCAACAGTTTAACCGTGACATGAATGATGCACATACAGCTTATGAAAAAGATGTACAAAGGTGTAGATGGGCGATTCCGCCTGGGTTGTGTATGCCAGAAGCAGAATTGTCTTATGATAAGGCAATTGACAAAGCAGAAAAAGCTTTTATCAATTGTCTTGAATAAAATTTAGTTAACAAGGAGTGGGAAGGGTAGATTATACTCCTCTCATTCCTTTTTTAATTTCGTTTAATTTACAAATCCTTCACCGAATTCCGATCTGTCAAAATATCCTTCAATTCTTTCAGAAAAGCATATTGATGGGGCATCACTTTTTTGAATGCCTCTTTGAAGGCAACAAAGGTGCCTTGATCCATTTCGTTTTTGAGCTTGTCTTTAAGGTAGACTGCATCTTCGAACAGCATAGACTTAAGAGAAGGAATATCGTGCCATTCGCCTTCAACTGCGTAGGCTTCTTCGGTAGCGCCATTTTCGGGCTCAACCGGATCCAGTTCAATAAACCGGTCTACATTTGCTTTCAGAGGACTGTGTTCCTCTGCGTTTTTTTGTGGAATGGTCCACTCTTCGCTGTCTGGCGAATTGACCAAAAATATTTCTAGCCCCCGTTCGCGGAAGCGATAAATGATCAGATTTACTTTTTTTGCTAAGCTCATACCCGGCAATCTTTTCCCCTTTGAGGTTGTTAGCACCAAACAACAGTGTTCAAAAATGGTTCAATCTTGCAAAGAACTGAATAAAAATTGAAAAAACCAACATTTGATGCGATATGCATCGATACTTTTTTTTATATGTAGGAGTTGGATTTATCGCGTCTTCTATCCGCAAACAGCAAACGCGATAAATCTCATCTCTACTCTTGCATTTCTGGACGGTAGGTCAGAGAGGGTATGGTTTTGGCGATCAGCTTGCTGATGTCGCGCAAATAGGCTTTTTCTTCGCTGTCACAAAACGATACCGCGATTCCACTTGCTCCGGCACGACCCGTACGACCAATCCGGTGTACATAAGTTTCCGGGATATTGGGCAGGTCGTAATTGATCACATGGCTAAGGTTGTCGACATCAATGCCCCTGGCCGCAATATCGGTGGCAACCAGTACGCGCAAACGGCCTTCTTTAAAGCCACTCAGCGCACTTTGCCGTGCATTCTGAGACTTGTTGCCGTGAATGGCATTGGAACGAATACCAGCTTTGATGATGTCGCGGTTGATCTTATCGGCGCCATGTTTGGTGCGGGTAAACACCAGGGCTGATTTCACCTCTGGATTTTTCAACAAGCGGATCAATAGCGATCTTTTATCCCTTTTTTCTACAAAATAGACCAATTGCTCAACCGTTTCGGTGGTGGAGGAAATCGGAGAAACTTCTACTTTGATCGGATTGTGAAGGATGGTATTGGCTAGTTTTTGAATTTCGGGAGGCATGGTTGCTGAGAAGAACAGCGACTGGCGCTTTGCAGGCAGCTTGGCGATGATGCGTTTTACATCGTGCACAAAACCCATGTCCAGCATGCGGTCGGCTTCGTCCAGCACAAAAGTATTCAAGTGCTGAAGGGTGAGCAGCTGTTGGTTGATCAAATCCAGCAAACGGCCTGGGGTGGCAATTAAAATGTCCAGGCCACCACGGATGGCTTCTACTTGTTTGGATTGATTGACTCCACCAAAGATTACGCCATGTCTTAGGCCACAATTCCGACCGTATGCACTGAAACTTTCACTAATCTGGATGGCCAATTCACGGGTAGGCGTGAGGATCAAAGCCTTGATTTGGCGTGGTCCTTTTTGCAAGCCCTTGTCGTGGTACAACAATTGAAGAATTGGAATGGCAAAGGCAGCCGTTTTTCCGGTACCTGTTTGGGCACAACCCAATAGATCTCTTCTTTCCAGAAGAATGGGGATGGCTTTTTGCTGAATGGGGGTTGGAGTGGTATAGCCTTCGGTTATCAAGGCATCAAGAATGGGATCAACTAAATTTAATTCCTTAAAAGTCATTGTTAGAGTTTGATTGAGCTACCTTGGATCAATTACTTCAGTAGCAAATAAATAGAAATACCTCTGGAGGATTGATGTTCCAGTGTACTCCAATAATTTAGCCTGAAATTGAATGAATCACAAGGAGAGCAAGGCAAAATACCGAGCCGGAAAAACGAATGTAAGTGGCTCTTCCGTATCTTGAGCTACAAATCAACATCAAGTATTAAAATCACCACAAAGATAAGATTTTTTATAGTGCGCCGCTAGTTTTTGTTTTTGAAGTCTTACCAATGCAATACCTGATTATCTTTGTTCAACACATTTATTCTGAAAATATGGTACTACTCCTTCTATTCATTTTAATTTCGGGCATGAACAACAACATAAATAAGGAAATCCACCTTGTAAAAAATCAATGGACTGATTTAGAGGACGTTCATTTTTTACATGCAACTGACGGAAAAGTAGCGGATTACCCCACTGCGGTCAAAATCAAAGCGGATGAATCGTACCTACACGTCTCCTTTACCTGCTCTAAGGATGAATATGTAGATCAAAATACCTATCTGATTCACAATCAACCTTTGTTCAATCAGGAAGTGTTTGAGGTTTTCATCGCCAGCGGAAAAGAAGACCCGGATCATTACTTGGAACTGGAAATCAACCCCAACAACGCCATCTGGGTTGGCCAAATTAGCAATCCATCCCGTGGGGATAAAAGCGACATCAAAGCGGAAATGGTGGAACCAGAAGCCAGTAAAATTGTGCACAGCGCAACCAAAACGAAAAAGGCCTGGTCTGGTCAGTTATCCATTCCCTGGGCTTTGATACCAGGAGCGAAAAGCCTGGATTACCGCGTCAATTTTTACCGCATCGTGGCCACCAAAGCGCCGACCAAAAAAGATTGGACTTGTAGCACGGACAATTGCGCGTTCCTTTGTTGGAATTCGACACTGAGTGGCAAAGCACCGGCTTTTCACCGGCCTCGGCGCTTTGGCAAACTCTCCATTACCGATTAATCCTTTCATCATTTTAGCTCTATCAACATGCGTCCTTCCTTTATTGCAACCTGCGCCTTGCTTGTCTTGGTTTCCACCCTTGGCGTGGCCAAACCGATCAATCTGCGCTGTGAATACCTCATCAACCCCATTGGTGTAGATGCCGCTGCGCCGCGCCTGAGTTGGCAATTGGATGATTCTAGCCAAGGTGCAGCGCAGACTGCTTATCAAATTTGGGTTGGGACAGATTCTCTCGGCTTGTTGCAGGGTAGGGGAGTCGAATGGGTTTCTGGCAAAGTGGAATCTGGGCAAACGCTAAAGACTTATGCAGGGAAATCCTTGCAAGCTTTTCGGAAGTATTTTTGGACAGTTGCCGTGTGGGGACGCGATGGACAAAAATCAATGGCAACCATCGCCAGTTTTGAAATGGGCATGTTGCAGGCATCCAATTGGCAAGGCAGTTGGATTTCGGATGGACGCGATGTCAACCTCAAACCAGCACCGTATTTTCGAAAGGCTTTTGGGCTTACAAAAAAAATAAAATCTGCGCGTGCTTACATTGCAGTGGCGGGCTTGTACGAATTGTACCTCAATGGACAACGCATTGGCAATCAACGCCTGGATCCCATGTATACCCGTTTTGACCGCCGTACCTTGTACGTCACCCACGATGTGACTGATCAACTACAAAATGGCCAAAATGCCATCGGTGTATTGCTGGGCAACGGCTGGTACAACCACCAATCTACTGCGGTTTGGTATTTTCACGAAGCACCTTGGCGAAATCGGCCTACCTTTTGTCTGGATTTGCGCATTGCCTACACCGATGGTTCGGTTGAAACCATTCGGACGGGCAAAGACTGGAAAACAGCCCTGAGTCCAGTAATTTTCAACAGCATTTATACCGCCGAACATTACGATGCACGCCTCGAACAAGTAGGTTGGGACCTGCCCAATTTTGATGATTCCAAATGGAAAGAAGTCACTTTTCGGGCTGCTCCTTCTACGCATATCGTTTCCCAACTCATGCACCCCATTCGCGATGTAGAAGAAATCACGGTGAAAAAAATGAGCAAAATCAACGATACTACCTACTTGTTTGACCTGGGGCGCAATATTTCCGGGGTGAGTAGTCTCAAAGTGAACGGCGCATCAGGAACGCGCATTCGGCTCAAACATGCCGAGCGTCTCAACGAGCAGGGTAGGGCTGATCTGTCCAATATTGACGTACATTACCGGCCCACTGACGATTCTGACCCATTCCAAACCGATATTTTTACCCTCAAAGGTGAAGGTGAGGAAAGCTTCAAACCTCGCTTCAACTACAAAGGCTTTCAATATGTGGAGGTAACTGCCAATCGCCCGATTGCTTTGACCGAAGCCAGTTTGAAGGGCTATTTCATGCACTCTGATCTGCCCGTATTGGGACAAATTCAATCTTCTAATCCAACTTTGGACAAAATCTGGTTCGCAGCCAACAACTCTTACCTCTCCAACCTCTTTGGTTACCCAACTGATTGCCCCCAACGCGAAAAAAACGGTTGGACCGGTGATGCCCACATCGCCAGCGAAACTGGCTTGTACAATTTTGACGGCATTACCGTGTATGAAAAATGGCTGGCCGATCACCGCGATGAACAGCAACCCAATGGTGTACTGCCTTCGATTATTCCCACCAGTGGTTGGGGTTACGAATGGGGCAATGGCCCCGACTGGACGAGCAGTATGGCCATCATTCCCTGGAACATCTACCTGTTTTATGGCGATACCAAATTGCTACACGACTGTTACGACAACATCAAGCGCTATGTAGAGGCCATTACCGCCCGTAGCAGCAACGGACTGACGACCTGGGGACTGGGCGATTGGGTGCCAGTCAAATCTAAAGCTCCGGTGGAATTGACTTCATCGATTTATTACTACACAGATGCAACGATTTTGGCGAAAGCCGCAAAATTGTTAAATAAATCTGCGGACTATGAAAAATACACCGCCCTGGCCCAACAGATCAAAACGGCCATCAACGCCAAGTACCTCAACGTTGAAAAAGGAATTTACGGAAATGGCACCCAAACCGAACTCAGCGCGCCCCTGCATTGGGGCATCGTACCGCCTGAACTGAAAGCCAAAGTGGCGGCCAATCTGGCCCAACGGGTAAGAGCCGACAATGCACACCTCGATGTAGGTCTGCTGGGCACCAAAACCATCCTCAATGCCCTCAGCGACAACGGCTACGCTGACTTGGCCTACCAAATGGCGGCACAGGAAGACTTCCCCTCCTGGGGCTGGTGGATCAAAAACGGAGCAACCACCTTGTTCGAAAACTGGCCCATCGATGCCAAATCGGACATCTCGATGAACCACATCATGTTTGGCGAAATTGGAGCCTGGTACTACAAGGCACTGGGCGGAATCAAACCCGATCCAGGTTCGCCAGGGTTCAGGAATATCCTGTTGCAGCCGCATTTTGTGGCGGGATTGGAGCGGTTTAGCGCCAGCTTTAAAACGCCACAGGGGGAGTTGGTGTCCAGTTGGAAAAAAACCGAAGCAGGCATTGTGTACGAGGTGATTGTACCTGCCAATAGTACTGCCACTTTGAGGCTGGATTTGGAAATCGGACAAAAGATTTCAATTAAAGGGCAAGTCCTGGTTTCAGCATCAAAAAACTATTTTACAAAGCAGTTAAAAGCGGGTAGTTACGATTTTTTGATAAAATGACTTTCTCCTGCCGAGCTAGGCATACAATTCAATCAATGAAAAGAATAACGATCTTGGGGGCTGGCTTAACCGGACTCACTTTGGCCTACCAACTCAAAAAAGCAGGCATATCAGCAACCTTGATAGAGGCACGGAATCGTACTGGCGGCCGCATTCATACATTGTACAACGAAGCACAAGCCCCTGTAGAAATGGGGGCAACCTGGTTTGGGGAAAAACACGAGGCCTTGTTGGCGTTTTTGGCGGAATTGCAAATTCCTTTTTTTGAACAATTTCTGCAAGGGCTAACCTTTTATGAACCCATTTCTACTTCGCCACCTCAATCTTTTTTGTTGCCAGAACAAGCCCCCAATTTACGGATAGCAGGGGGAAGCAATGCACTTATTGCCAAGTTATTGAGCCATTTAGATTCAGGGCAGCTGATATTGGGCCAGCGCATTCAAAAAGTGGACTACCAGGATGGCCGTTTTGAATTGGAAAGTGAAAAACAGCATTTTTCCTGCGATGTACTTGTGTCCACCATCCCGCCTAAATTGTTGGTTGAAACCGTTGTTTTTTCGCCTCGGTTACCGATTGATATGGTGGAAAAAGCCAAACAAACCCATACCTGGATGGGGGAATCCATCAAAGTGGCCATTACTTATAAACGGGCTTTTTGGCGCGAAAATGGCTACTCTGGCTCGGTATTTAGTAATGTTGGCCCCATTTCTGAACTGTATGACCATTCCAATATGGATGCATCTCACTATGCATTGAAAGGATTCATGAGCGGTGCGTTTCATGGAGCGAGTCATGAGCAGCGCAAAAACCTTGTGTTGCAGCAACTAGGCAAGTACTTTGGCAAAGAAGCGCAGGATTACCTGACGTATTCTGATTGTGTCTGGCAGTACGAACCAGAAACTTTTACTCCATATTCCGGCTATATTTTGCCCCATCAAAATAATGGCGACGCGATCCTTAGAGCGGCGTGTTTTGAAGGGAAGTTGATTCTTGCAGGCACCGAGACGGCCTCTGCGTTTCCAGGTTACATGGATGGGGCGGTACGGAGTGGCATGGAGTCCGCAGCACAAATTTTACAATTGATGGAATAGCTCCAATTTCAAAACTGCTTTCGTTGAGTACCAAACGCTAATTTCATTTTTACAAAATCTCAATGCATAGCCAGCTTGTGTAAGAAAATACTACTTTTGTCAAACAAATAAAATTTGAAAAATGAAAAATAAAGTTTTGCTATGGTCTGTCGTAGCGGCATTGGGCGGTTTTTTGTTTGGTCTCGATACGGCGGTGATTTCCGGTGCGGAACAGGCCATTCAAAAACTGTGGAACCTGGATGATTTCACCCACGGTCTGGCGGTGGCGATAGCGCTTTGGGGTACGGTATTTGGCTCTTTGTTGGGCGGCATTCCCTCCGATCGTTTGGGGCGCAAGCGCACCCTGTTCATCATTGGGATCTTGTTTGTGGTTTCAGCGTTGGGATCAGCGCTGGCGCCAGATGTCAATACGTTTATTGTATTCCGCTTTTTGGGCGGTTTGGCCATTGGTTCCTCTTCAGTAACGGCTCCGATGTACATCAGCGAGATTGCACCTGCCAAGTCTAGAGGGCGTTTGGTGGCCATGTTTCAATTCAATATCGTGTTTGGGATTTTGATGGCCTATTTGTCCAATTATTTGATTCAGAGCTTGGGTGGTGATGGCTCCTGGCGGATCATGTTGGGTTGGATTGCATTGCCTTCATTGGCGTTTTTGATAGCGGTATTGTTTGTACCTGAAAGCCCACGCTGGTTGATTGTCAAGAAAAATGACCTGGTACAAGCCCGCCAAATTTTGGACAGCATTGACCCTTATACGGCAGAAGAGCAACTGAACAGCATTTTGAAAAATGCGCAGCGCAATCAGGCGGCAACCAAAGAACCTTTCTTTTCAAAAAACCATTATCGGCCCATCATGCTGGCCTTCCTTTTTGCCTTTTTTAATCAAGTTTCAGGGATCAATGCGGTGATTTATTACTCGCCACGCATTTTTGAATTGGCGGGACAAAAAGCAGCAACTGCTTTGTTGTCTTCTACAGGAATTGGGGTGGTCAACCTGATTTTTACCATGATTGGCATTACGCTGATCGATCGCTATGGCCGTAAACTCTTGATGTACATCGGCTCCTTTGGTTACATCATCTCCTTGTCTTTGATTGCTTTTGCATTTATTACGGAGTCTTTTGGGGGAATTACCCTTTACCTGTTTATGTTCATCGCAGCGCACGCCATCGGGCAAGGTGCAGTGATTTGGGTGTTCATTTCAGAGATTTTTCCTACGCAGATTCGGGCAGCTGGACAATCGCTCGGTAGCTTTACCCACTGGATTTTTGCAGCCATTATTGCCAATATTTTCCCCTACATCGCCAACCAGTTTGGCCCCGGCAAAGTGTTTGTATTTTTTGCTGCCATGATGGTGTTGCAATTGCTTTTTGTTCGTTTCTTAATGCCCGAAACCAAAGGCAAATCTTTGGAAGAATTGGGGGATAGCATGTCTGCCGAGGCACCTGCACCCATGATGCATTAAATTTTCAGACTAACTCTTGCTTGGATATGAAAACACAAGTTGCGTGTTTTGGCGAAGTATTGTGGGACTTGCTTCCCAGCGGCAAAGTAGCGGGTGGAGCACCCATGAACGTTGCTTGCCAATTGAATAACCTGGGCCACCGCGTTGCCATGGTCAGCAGCGTGGGCATGGATGATTTGGGCAACAACATCCTGCGTTTTTTGGATGCCCGAGGGGTGGATGTATCGACCATTCAAATCGACGCCGAATACCCCACTGGGGTGGTCAATGTCAGTTTGACGGCTGCGGGTCAACCCAGTTACGAGATCGTGCAACCTTCTGCCTGGGATTACATTGGCCAGAATGACCAATTGGGAAAACTGGCCAAAGAAATAAAAGTTTTGGTGTATGGTAGTTTGGCCTGCCGCAATGCACACAGCAAACAAACCTTGCTCAACCTTTTGCCTCAGGTGAAAACTGCGGTTTTTGATGTCAACTTGCGCACCCCATTTTACAGTCCCGAGCTAATCGATGAATTGGCTGTTGAAGCGGACATCCTGAAGCTCAACGATGCAGAATTGATCTTGTTGAGCGAATGGTATGGGCTGACGGGCAGCGACATGGATCAGATGGAAGGACTCGTGAAACGTTTCTCCCTGAAAGGCATCATGCAAACCCGGGGCGACAAAGGGGCCATATATTTTGATGGCCAACAGTTCAGCGAACACATGGGCTTCAAAGTGAAGGTTCAAGACACGGTAGGCAGCGGCGATGCATTTTTGGCGGGTTTTCTGCACGGTTTACTGGAAGGAAACGCCGCACCCCAAAACCTCGCTTTTGGATGTGGCATGGGCGCGCTGACGGCTACACACAAGGGCGGAACGCCAGTGATTTCGTTGGGGGAATTGCAGGCGTTTATTCAAAAATGAGTCTTTAAAATTTATTTATGAAGATTGCAAAGCTGGTCTTTCACTTTATATTGTTCATTCTGGTTACAATTGGCAGTTTAAATGCCCAAACCAAGCACTACCACGAGCCTCACCGTCCCCAATTCCATTTTTCTCCACCTCAAATGTGGATGAACGACCCCAATGGCATGGTGTACTATCAGGGAGAATACCACCTGTTTTACCAGTATTACCCCAAAGACAATGTTTGGGGGCCTATGCACTGGGGGCATGCAGTGAGCAAAGATTTGGTGTATTGGCGCAACCTACCCATTGCGCTGTATCCTGATTCGTTGGGTTTGATTTTCTCTGGAAGTGCGGTAGTAGATTGGAAAAACACCAGTGGTTTTGGAAAAAACGGGATCGTACCGCTGGTAGCCATGTTTACGCACCACAACATGGATCACGAAAAAGCCCAACGGGTCGATGTAGAAAGCCAATCCATTGCGTATAGCCTGGACAAGGGCCGTACCTGGACCAAGTACGCGGGCAATCCCGTGATCCCAAATCCGGGCATTCGCGATTTTCGGGATACAAAAGTACTCTGGCACGAGCCTTCTAAAAAGTGGATCGTGGTATTGGCTGCGCAAAACAAAGTCCAGTTTTATACCTCGCCGAATCTCAAAGACTGGACTTTCCTGAGTGATTTTGGCGAAAAGCAGGGCAATCATGGTGGCGTATGGGAATGCCCCGACTTCTTTCCCATCAAAGTAGAAGGTACCAAAACTGAAAAATGGGTGTTGCTTCAAAGCATTGGGAGTGGTGGCCCCAATGGCGGTTCGGCCACGCAATACTTTGTGGGGGATTTTGATGGAAAAAACTTTACCAACAGCAACCCCGCAGATAAAGTGTTGTGGGTGGATTGGGGCCGCGACAATTACGCTGGCGTCACCTGGTCAAATGCCCCCGATGGTCGCCGTTTGTTTTTGGGCTGGATGAGCAATTGGCAGTACGCAACCAGTGTGCCAACTCAAGCCTGGCGCAGTGCCAACACCTTGCCCCGCGAGCTGAAATTGGTACAAACACCTGATGGTTTGCGACTGAGCGCCCAACCGGTGGCCAGTTTGAATAAATTACGCAGCAAAACTTACACCATACCCGTACAAACGCTTTCCGGGACATTGGATCTTGGTAAAAAAAGTGGCTTGTCTCCTGCCCAACTTGAAGTGGAGCTTGAAGTGATGCTGCCTGCCGATCAAAAAGCGACCTGGGGCATCGAATTGCGCAATGCCGCCGGAGAAAAATACCGCATTGGCCTGGACGCTGCCCAAAAGCGCTTTTTCAGCGACCGCAGACAAGCGGGGAACGCTGATTTTTCCAAAGAGTTTGCCAAGGCTGAACATTTTGCGGTACGGGAAAGCGCTGATCGAAAGGTGCAAATACGCCTCCTGCTAGACGTTTCTTCGGTTGAACTTTTTGCAGACCAAGGTAAGGTCGTGCTGACCGATTTGTTGTTTCCAAGCCAACCCTTTGATTCGATCTCCTTGTTTTCTGAAGGTGGAAAAGTGGAGTTGTTGAAAGGGCAAATGTGGCAATTGAAGGGGATTTGGCGTTGATAAAACCAAAACTGGATTCTTAGTAACGCAGAAAAATTAACTTCCCGATTTTGGGTTTTGAATAGGAAGTCGAACGGTTCAATTCAAGTGAGCTTACTATTCAAAAGCGGCTCAAAAAATCGGGAAGTAATTTTTTGCGTCATACTTCGTGATTTAATGTTTATTTTTGTAATCAAAGTATCAAAATGATTGCAGACATCATTACCATCTCAGCCGAGATTCAAAGTGGGACGCCTGTTTTTTCAAAAACACGTGTCCCAATCAAAATCCTTTTCGATTATCTTAAAAATGGAGATACCATCGAAGAGTTTCTAAATGATTTTCCTTCTGTTCAGAAAGAACAAGTCTTGAGTTTGATGAACTTGATGCAGGCCTACCTCACTTTCAATACCTATGAAGAAAATCTTGCTTGATGAAAATTTGCCACGGCCTTTGGTGAAACATTTTTCTGCTGAACTCGAAGTTACGTCAGTACATGATATGGGTTGGGCAGAAAAAAAGAATGGAGATCTAATTCGTTCAATGCTTGAAGCAGGTTTCGAATATTTAATGACTGCCGATAAAAACCTTAAAAATCAACAAAATCTAGATAAATATCCTGTGAAATTAATTGTTATTAAGTCGTTTGACAATCGCTACAAGACCCTCGTTCAATTTGTCACGAGGATTGAGGAAGTTATTTTATCAGCAGATAGGGAGGCTAAAATCATAGAAATTGATCTACGCTAAAAGGGGTGTCAACCTACCCACCCAAAATAAATACCGTCATCCTTTTGGATTTTTTAAGATTATTCCGTTCTTGCACCCAAACGGCAAATGCTGTTTCATGGTTCGTTCATAAATAAACGAAATGCGGTGAACCAATTCAGGCAAACATTGCGGCCCATTAGCGCATGGCTATTCATTCTACTGATCTTTATGCAGTGGGTGGGCGGTCGTGTGTTCATCCATGTGGTGTACACTGCCCGGATTGAGTCGATCATGGATGCCAAAGAAACCGCCATTGCCCAAAAGATGAAAGCGGAACTTGGTGTTACCGCCCACATCAAAATCCAGAAAAAAGAAGACATCAAAGTGATACAAGGGATGGGCTACGGTGCCCCTTTCCTTTTTTCAGACGAAGAAAACGGCGAAACGAACTACTATACCGTAGACTCCAAATCGCCAAATGGCACTCGACATGAGTACAAAGTAGATGCCCAACAAAACCAAGAAGACCGTTCTGCACCTAAAACCTTCACGGAGCGCTATTTCTCCGATTTTTACTTTGAAGAACATGCACTTTTGGTTTTTAACCCAATTTTTGTTGACCACACAAAAACTGCTCAGCCCCAAGGTTTTGTGGGCTTGATCGATTTGTCTGACCCCTCCATCCCCAAGCCGCCACCTCAAGGCGCTTAATTCTAAGGCATTCGCCAGTTTTGTTAAAATTTTATCATTGTAAAGCGCTCTTCGCACTTCTACAAGGTAATTTCTCTATTTTCTAATTTCAATTCCGATGAAAAATAACCTTACACGGATATTTCTCCTTGTACTATCTATAGGCTATGTGGGTATACTAAAAGCCCAAACTCCCAGCGACGATCTGTTGATGCAAAAGCGCGAATTCTGCGTCGCCCTGCTGTACGATGCAGGCTCATGGGATCAATACTGGGAAGGTACTCGCCTAAGAAGCAACGCCAACATTGGTACCTTTTCCAAAAAAGCGCTGACCTCTATGGTTGCCTATGGCATTACCAACAAAATCAACCTGATTGCTACTCTGCCCTACATCCAGACCGAGGCTACTGGTGGCCAATTGAAAGGCGCCAAAGGCATCCAGGATTTGAACATTGCCATCAAAGGCGAAATTTTCAATCAACAAGTGGGGCCTGGGAAAATCTCTTTTTTGGCAACTGGCGGTTTTGGTACACCTGTGTCCAATTACTTGTCGGATTACCAGCCTTTTAGTCTGGGTTTGGGTACCAATGAATGGAGCCTGCGTGGCATTTTGCAATACCGCTTTGACAACGGCATTTATGTTCGTGGGGCGGCAGCGCACCTCTGGCGCGGCCAAACCAAGGTAGAGCGCGACTTTTACTACAACAACGGTGCCTATTATTCTGAATGGATGGATGTGCCCAATGCCTTGAACTATCATGCCAGCGTAGGTACCTGGCTGTTCAACAGCGCACTTAAAATTGAGGCCAACTACATGGGCTTGCGGTCTACCAGTGGCGACGACATTCGCATTTACAATTCACCTCAACCAACCAATCAGGTAGAGGTGGATCAAGTGGGCTTCTTTGCGCAGTATTACTTCAAGACCATTAAGCCGCTTCAAGGTTTTGGCGTCATCGCTTCGTATTCCAAAATGATTCATGGCCGCAACATGGGGCAGTTTCAAAACTACGGTTTTGGCATCACCTATCAATTCAAAATCTGAGTACCAGACTCATTAGTAGTCTATCAAATGCACATTCACCATGAAAAATAAATACATTTTTATCGTCCTTACTTTGGGTTTGTTGTTTGGTCTTTCTTGCGAGAAAGAATTGCTTACCCAAGCTGATTACACCGATTATGCCTTTGCGGGCATTGACGAAAAAGGAGGCAGTTGGAAACCAATTCTCCTTTCGGGAGCCAGCCAAATTGTGATCCCTGCCCCTAAAGACGTGACTTCAGACGAGTACAAAACCGAGTTGAACAATGTAAAACTGGCAATGTCCACCTTGAATACTGCACAACGCGAGACGATTGCTTACTGGACCAACAATCCCATTCTGCGCTGGAACGAAATCGCGCTGGAATTGGCTACCAAATACAACCTGATTCCAGAACCCAATGCAGACGGGTCTTATCCAGTGCCAGATGCGGCCAATCCAGGCAAGTATCCTTTGTTTCCGTATTCGCACCCGCCTTATACTTGTAGAGCTTTGGCCTACCTGAGCGTAGCACAATTCGATGGCTTGATCAGCGCCTGGAATTACAAATTCAAATACAACCGGAAAGCACCTTATGAAGTAGACAATTCGATTGTTCCTGCGTATGCCAAAACCGCATTGCCCGCCTATCCTGCCGATGCTGCGGTGGTCGCAGCAGCTTCCAGAGACATTCTGATCGCGATGTTCCCTCTGGAAAAAGATTACCTGATCGCCAAAGCCAACGAGAACATGGTTTGTTTGACCTGGGCTGGGGTAAACGTACAAAGTGATGTGGATGCTGGAGCAATCATTGGCGCAGAGGTAGCAAAAGTTGCGTTGCAAAGAGCGGGAAGCGATGGCATGAAAAGAGCACAGACGCCTAGAGCAATTTCAGATTCTATTAAAACCGCTGCGCTCAATCGTTTTGGCTGGCAATGGGACAACCAGGAATCCCCCGTTCGACCAGTTGGTTTGGCACCCTTATTTGGCAAAGTCAAAATGTGGAACGTACCTACCGTGGAAGAGGTAAGACCTCCGGTACCGCCTAAGCCTGGCTCGGCAGAATTCAACGTTGCTGTTCAGGAATTAAAGGACGTTACCAAGAACCTGACTACTGAGCAACGCAAAATCGCCAACTGGTGGTCGGATGGTTTGAATACCTACACCCCGCCAGGGCATTGGAACCGCTTTGCCAAGAATTTTTTGATCAAATACAAGTTCAATCCCTTGCGCTCGGCGCGTACACTGGCTTACATGAACATGGCCATAATGGATGCCGGTATCAGTTGCTGGGACGCCAAATACTACTACCATTACCCCAGACCGATCCAGACCATTCCTGGATTTAAAACGATCCTGGGAACGCCCAACTTCCCTGCCTATACTTCCGGGCACAGTACCTTTTCTGCGGCAGGAGCAGAAGTGCTGTCTTACATTTTCCCTGCAGAGGCCCAGCAATGCCAGACTTGGGCGCGCGAAGCAGCCGAATCCCGCATTTATGGGGGCATTCACTACCGTTTTGATGCGGAGGCTGGTTTGACCCAAGGAAAAAATGTGGCGGTGTATGCTGTGAACCGGGCTAAGAAAGACGGTGCTGAATAGGTTTTTGAGATCGAGGTTCAGATCGACGTTTACTAAACTTCAAAAGTTTAGTAAACGTCGATCTGAACCTCGATCTCAAAAAAAATAAACCTAAACTTAACGTGTAAAGTATATTGATTGATTTGAGGCAACTTACTTTTGCCCTCAATTGCAAAAGAAAGCTTGTGTAAATGATTTGGTACGAAGAAGAAATTAAAAGGCTAGAGCATCAGCGAGATCAAGTGGCGCACCAAGACGAAGTATTGTTTTACGGAAGTTCTTCCATTACCCAATGGAAAACTTTAGGACAGGATTTCCCCAACCGAAACGTAGTCAATTTGGGTTTTGGAGGCTCTACACTGGCCGCTTGCGTGTGGTTTTTTGAAAGAGTGATGGTATCGCATCAGCCGAAATCCATGATTTTTTACGGTGGCGACAACGATTTGGGGGATGGACGAAATCCTGAAGAGGTGTTCGGTTTTTTTCTACAATTGTTGGCCAAAGTGCGGGAGCAATTCGGTGACATACCATTCACATTCATTTCCATCAAGCCCAGCATCAAGCGCTGGAACATTGTGGACAACATAAAATACGCCAATCAACTGGTGGAAAAGGAGTTGCTTGCGCGTGGTGGGAATCACCATTTTGTAAACATCTTTGATGCCATGTTGGGCGAAAATGGCCGCCCTGACCCCAGTCTTTTTGAGCCAGACGGCCTGCATTTGAGCCCATTGGGTTATCAGTGCTGGAAAGAACATTTACTTCAATATCCTGTCCCCCTGCTATAGACCAATACAACTCAAAACACGTAAAATGCATCGAGAATACCACCGCTGGTTTAGCCCAAATTTGCATCGCGACATGGAACTTCTGGTGTTTGGGCACAGCGGGGCAAGGGTCTTGTTTTTTCCAACCCGGATGGCGCGGTATTACGATTACGAAAACTGGGGGGTGATTGCTGCCATTGCTGAAAAAATAGAACAAGGTTGGTTGCAAATCTATTGCGTAGACAGCGTAGATCAGGAAAGTTTCTATTCTTATTGGCGTCGACCACGCGGACGCATCGAAAGACATTTGCAATACGAAAAGTACATCATGGAAGAAGTAATTCCCATGAGCCTCGAAAAAAACGACAATCCATGCCTCATGTCGGCGGGCTGTAGCTTTGGTGCCTATCATGCCTTGAATTTTGCGTTCAGATACACTCCGTCTTTTGCCAAAGTGGTGGCCATGAGTGGGCGCTACGACCTCACTACACCAGTGGGGGTTTTTCAGGATTTGTTGGAAGGTTATTACGATGAAGACCTGTATTTTATTACGCCCAGTCATTATATGCCGAATCTGTGCGAAGATCAGCAGCTTGAAGCCATCCGCAAGTTGGAGATCATCATGGCGGTAGGAGAGGAGGACGTTTTTTTGGCCAGCAATCAGCACATGAGCGAAACGCTTGCTGCCAAAAATATTCCGCATGCCCTCCACATCTGGGATGGCGAAGCACACCGCGCCCGGTATTGGCGCAAAATGGTGCAGTTGTATTTGTAAAGAAATTTTTTTCAAAAAAATCTCCAATCTCGGAACGCTTTCCTACTGAAGCCACACATAGGGATGTACAACAGGTACATTAAAAACTTTTTAACCAAAAAAACACATATCCCTATGAAAAAGCTATGCATCAATTCATTGTTGACATTAGTTGCTTTGCTTCCCATGATTTCAGTTTCCGCACAGGAAGGAATAAGCCTAACTGCTCCTCGGCCAAACCTGGTCGTTACCAGTGTTGTCACCGATAAAACAACTTATGCGTTGGGTGAAACGGTAAACTGCAAAATCACGTTCAAAAACATTGGCTCCGCAAAAGCCATCGGCACACTTGACGATGCTGTTAAAGGCTACATGTTGGACGCTGTTTTGTCTACTGATGCCAGCGCACCTATTGCTTTTGCCGCGGTTCCTGCCCCCTACGAATTTCAGGAAGACATGTTGGTGATTGGCGGACGCCACAGCAATACGCCTACATTGGCTCCTGGTATGCAACAGACTTTTGCACTGAGTTTTCCACTACCCAAAGTAATGGTTAAACCTTGTCAATTGGGTTACGTTGCGCTCGGTGGAGTAATTGACCCAGCCAAGAAAATCGCAGAAAGCAATGAAGCTGACAATACCAACTTCGCCCGCTTCAAAATCATTTGTGAAGGCCCCACTGCGCCTCGCCCTGATTTGGTAATCACTTACATGGCTTTGGCCAACCCGGTAGGCGGCCCTGGCCTGACCTTCTCCGACATGAAAGTAGAAGTGAAAAACATTGGTGGAGCACCTGCAATTGGAACGGACTCTGATCCCGCCAATGGCTACATGGTTGACATCATCACTTCTTCCAACACCGCTGCGCCAATGGCATATGCACCTCTCGCAGTTGCTGGGCAGTTTCCTGAAGACAAACTGGTGATCGGTGGCCGGATCTCCAACACCAAAACCCTTGCCCCTGGTGCTTCTTATGTATATTACCTAAGCGGTTTGCAATTGCCAATGGTTGATCTGCACAATTACTGCGGCAGAGGCTTCTATCTGGGCGCAATTGCCGATCCAGGGTTGAAAATTGCTGAAATCAGCGAGACCAACAACCAGTACTTCATCGACTTCAAAGTGGATTGTAAAAATTATACTGGAGCGAAGTAAGTTTTGTGAGTTATGAGTTGTGAATTATGAGTTATGAGTTGGTGCTCATAACTCATAACTTTTTTTGGGTAGTTCTTTAAAATAATCCAATTCTCCCAGTACCTCTGAATATACCACGGGCGGGACTTCTCCAAATGGAACCAGTCTGGTATCCTGTTCCGTATAAGGATCACCATGCTCAATACCTGGAAAACCAATGCTGCCATAGCGTAAAAAGGACAATGTATCCAACTCGGCTTCACCATCGGTATACCAACCAATGACCACCATGCCCAATTGGGTGAGTACAGCGGTAATGCCCAGTTCGGGGAAATGTTTGTAAAAACTGTTGATCCAGCCCGCGTCGCCGATTTCACCGCGCACCCAGCCCTTTTTTTCCAGATAAGACACAAAACCACCCGCCGGATGTTTGATTCCTTTAAACGCTTTCGATAACTTGACTTGTTGATCTTCGGCAGGAAGGTGTCGAACTGGTCGGGACAATTGTTCAAAAAGTGGTTTGGCTTTGCGTTGCTTCAGTTGGATTTGCCAGGCAGCAAGTGCTTCCGGTGTAAGATCCAGGGGGTGGGCCATTCCAATAAAACCATCAATTGGAAGGACTATCTTTTTGCCTTGTACATCGGTCAAGTCCTGGTTTTCCAGGCATTGAAAAGCAAATAAACGATTAAACTGATGGTCGTAAGCAAACCAAACCAGTCGCGTGGCATGGGCAAAGAGAACTGGATTTTTTAGAAAGAAAGTTGACCATTGCGCTGTTGACCACTTGCGCTGTATGATCAAATATTGGGTCAAACGTTCCACTTGCTCCTTGATGGTCAGTGCGATTTCGGCACCCAATTGTTTGAAAGTGAGTTTTTGCTCAGCGCTTGCCGCCGAGGGCAAGGATTTGCTCAGGCGATTTTGCTCATCTAAATAATTGAGCTTAAGGTCCATTGCCACAAAAGCGCGGTAAGGGGCTCCGTTGATGTCAAAAGGCAAATAAATGCCTTGAAAGCCGAAGTAGGGAATCAGTCGATCGGTCAATTCAAAAAAGGAAAGCCCCTCTCTCTCTGCTGCAACCGCCAGGGCAAGCTGGGCGGCTGCACCCACGTTGCGGTATTTGCTGCGGTACTTGCGCGAAAATTGTTCAATCAGTCGCAGTGAATCATCGGAACCATTGAGTGCCATTGCTTCTACGGTCCAGACACCCAATTGGCTGCGTTTGTTATTGGTCCATACATCTACCATTTCAGCCAGGCGGTTTACTACTGTTTTATCCCCATATATGCTGCTCAGGCTGAGTACCCAGCGATCTTGGGACTCCATTTTGCTGTCCAGGAAACGTTCCAGGATGTTGGAGGCAAAAGGTACCGTTTCAGGAGCGCGTTTGCTCAGTTGGATGATCGGGGCAGCCTCTGGGTCAATGCCAGTGGTGCTGACCCGGGTCATGCGGTAAAAAAGAAAACGCAGGGTTTCGGCATCGAGGGCGCTTGATCCTTCTGCCCAGGGCAAGGGCGGCAATTCGGTTTCCGGTGACAGCCAAGTGACGATGGGTTTGCTCAGTTTACCCCGCTGCGCAGCTTGTTGAACTGCTGCGGCAATGCCTTCTTGGGTGGAGGGTGGCAAATAGCTTGATCCAAGCCCGGACAGGATTTGATCGCGTACGGCATCATCCTTTTCGAGGAGCAGGGCTTCGTATAAACTGCGTTGCGCAGCCTCAGTACGGATGATGCTCAGGATCATTGCCGCACTGAATCGGGTATCCTTACTTTTGTGTTTGAGCAATGCACTAGCTTGAGGAATGGCCGCTGCGCCGATCACTTTTCCAATGTGGCGACTTATGAGCATCCGGACGGGGCTGGAACGGTGAGAGAGGTTCTTCCAAAGCACCGGATAATACGCTTCATGGGGTTCTTTTGCCAAAATTTCAAATAAACTGCGGTGTGCACTGTCCCAAATTTGGTATTTTTTTGGCAAAAATTCCAGGATGATGGGAATACAGGCGGCACCGAGTTGATCGTACTGGAATTTTACCAACTGGCTGTAAGCCATAGGCATATCCCGGAAATATTGTTGCAAATAGGGGAGCACTGTCTCCCTTGGCTCATTGGCGATTAGGGCTGCAAAAGCGCGATTGATGTATAGGTTGTAATTGCGGGCATCGTGGTCCCAGTCGAGTGCAAGGTATTGCTGGGCACTGAAAATCTGACGGAGTTGTTCCAGGTACTGTTTGGCGAAGGGGTAGAATTTTTCCTCGTATTTGCCGGGAAGGTATTGCAGCAACAATCGAAATACTTCCCGTAGTTGATCGGGTTGATCCAAGCGGTCGATTGGATTGATGAAGCTGGCCGCAAAAATTTCGTACTGTTTGGCGTTGTGGACCAACAACATTTCCAGGTATTGCTGTCCGGCCAAAAAATTACCTGGAAAGTCTCCCCCGGACGACTGGATGAAAATGAAATGTTTGAGGTATTTGTTGAGCAACTTCTCGTCATTCTTCAGCAGCATGGGGAACAAGGCCCAACGAGTCCAGGCTTGGGCTGGTTTCAATTTGGCCAGCATGGCATCGGTTAGTCGGAGTACATAGTAGCCCGCTGGATAGAGTTCACCAGTATCGTAATTGAAGCATAGGTCGGTTTCCGTGAGGGCATCCCAGAGTAAGGCATCCTCAAAACCATTGTCTTTCAGGATTTTTAACATTCCCTCAAAAACGGCTTGCTCCCGATTTTGGCGAAGCGTCAAAAAAGGCCAAAAGTGTAGGAAGATTGATTTTTTCCAAAAAATACTGCTCATCGCCTTAGTATCAGCCCAAAAATGACGGCAGAGGGCCATCAAGCGCTGATCGTAAGCCTCCCACTGAGCAGGCAAAGCATAGGTTTGCAACAAGGAGGCTATCCGCTCATGGTCATACAGCGGGTCATAAGTGGGGAGCGGCGTTTGCTCCTGCTCCAGGTAAGCGAATAATTTATCCCAAAGCTCGGGGTGTTGTTGGTAAGTATCATCGCTTAGGAGGTACTTTTTCCAGTCCTGGTAGGTTTGAACACGATCGGTCATGGGTATTCATGATGCTGGTGAAAAGGAATGCCTAAAGATAAAGGATTGAGCGGAGGCTTGGGGTTAAGTTATTGTAAAGGAATGGGAAAGGAAAGGCTGGTTGAACTTTTCGCGGTTTTTTTCGCGGTTTTAGCCGCCTAAAATCTAAGCCTGCAAGCGAAATATGGGAAAATGACAAGCGGTTGAGTAGCAGCTCAGGATCGGTTTCGTATGATTGGGCAGGCGTCTGCCCAATTTCAAGCGCATGATTGTCAGGTAATTGGAATTGGCCAGACGTCTGGCCAATTTGTAAAGCACTCAAAGTTTCAAATGCTGTATGGAGGGGTATAAGCTAGTGGGCAAGCTAACTACGGGGCTTAGGCTGTACAAGGCCTTTTAGCTCTTTGATTTCTGACCTTAGTTCTACCAATTCTGCTTGAATGGCCTCCAATTGGTTCATGATTTTATCTCCACGTTCTGTTTCCCCGAAGATTTGTTGGGGATCAATGCCATGCTCCTGTATCAATAAATCTGTGATTCGTCTAAACGTTTTTTCATTGCCTCCACTGAGTGCAAGGCTGACTACACCTTGTGCCAAACCAAGGCGTTTGGCCAAATCTTTTTGATTGATGGCTAAAGTTTTTAGCATTCCTTTAACCCTCAGGTACATCATTTGCTCGGTGTTGGAATCTAATGCCATTTTTAGATTTTTTTCTAAAAATTAGATTTTAAATCTTTAAAATTCTTACCTTTGCCTAAGCATAGGAACTGATCGACAAATTAAGCACTTTATTAAGGGATTTCTACATCCTGAACATGGTAAATGGAAATAGATGAATACTGTTTCAAAAAAGCATCAGTTCAAAACTGAACCCAAGCAGCCACAGCAACCTCTCTACAAAAGCATCTTGCTTTTCATTACACTCTGTTGTACCTTGGGGCTTGTTGCCTATTGGGAAGGGGCTGATTTTTTGGAAATGGATGAACATGGTCAGCCGAAACTGGCTCCATCTCGACAACAGCAAATGGAGCAACGGTTAAATAGATTGCAACGGTGTGAACAGTATGTCATTTCGGCAAGAATAAGTGGATATTATCCTTGTTACAATTGTGAGAAGGATACTACAATTTTTTTACGCGCTGGTGAGGTTTGGAAATATGGAGTGACTATCCAGGGCGTGCTTAAGCGTTATCGAAATTGGTTAGTAAAAAATAACTTACGTTACCGTGTGCAATACCGAGGTGCCATTCAGGATTGCTTGATTCAGGAAACCTTGAAAATTTATCAATATCCTCTTTTGCCTGAAAACCTAAAACGAAAACCACCTTTAATTAGACCACCAGGAAATAAAAATGATCTCTAAAACTGAGCATATGTATGCACCTTTTGTGATTTCTTCCATTGCGGATGAGGATGAAGTGGGCAAAAAAGTTGAAGCCGATTTGCTGATCCACGAATTTCTCAACCAGCATCTCAAACTTTCTACTTATGGGGAAGGGCTAACTGGCATTGCTTTTGTATACATTGTTACACCTCCGATTGATACCATTCATGAGGAAGAAATTATTTACAGCTCCCAAAAAAAGGAGCTTTATATTGAAATGAGGCTGCCTTATGAAAAAGTAGCGACTGCAAGCGAAGCGGAAGTGTTGCAGATGATGGCGCAAAAGTATTTGCAAACCTTTCAGGAAAAGTCGCTCTGGAAAAAGTTGAAAGGTTTTGATTGTGAGCGTTTTTCGAGGGATGTGCAACGCTTGTTTGAGGAACGGGAGTGGTTGAAAGTGGTGGAGCTTGTTTGAATCCTGAATATCCATATTTTTGATCCCGTTGAAAAACTGATTTTGGAATGGATAAATTAACCCACTACGCAAATACTATTAAGCAGGTCATTACCGAATATGCCACCACTCGCAAATTGGTCAATGGCCCGAATGTGGCTTTTCATGCGCCTTATAAAGGGCCGTATGCGGTGGCGTGTGAGTGAGGTTGTCCTTCTTATTAATTTAAATTTAGACAATACTTCTAGCAATTCGAAAACCCCCATCTGTAGATTGAGAATCAGGAAGATCGAAACTTCGTGTTGTTACTCGTATGTCCTCAGCACAATCCTTCCATGACCCTCCCCTAAGTATTCGATAAATTCCACTAATTGGCCCCTGTGGATTTTCGATCGGGGTATTTTTATAGAAATCTTTGCTATAATAATCCCAACACCACTCTTTAACATTGCCAGACATATCATAAAGCCCTAAAAAATTAGGCCAAAAGCTACCATTTGGTACTGTCATACCTTGATATTCTCCTTTAATCAAATATCTTTTTTCAATCAGTATTGTGCTATTAAAATTAATCTTTTTGGAGGTTGCAATGTTTAATCCATTACCAAATCGATTTTCTCTACCACATTCCCTTGCAGCGTATTCCCATTCCGCTTCTGTTGGAAGTCTATATCCTGTTAAATCCCAATTTATTGATACGTCTGTGCCTTGAAGCTTATAGACTTTATCAAGTCCTTCTTTTTCGCTTAACCAGTTACAAAACAATATTGCATCATGCCAACTTGTATTAATCACAGGGCGATTTTCCCTACCCCACCCTTCATCTTTGGGTGTGTGCCGATTGGTTGCTTGACAAAACTGATTGTATTCTCTAAAAGAAACAGGACAGGTTCCTAAAAAAAAAGGGTCTAAAGTCACTGAGTGCACAGGTAATTCATCTTCAAATTCCATAATGCCATTCATTTTGTCACCGAGTACATTCCCCATTTCAAATGTTCCACCAGGAATAAGTATCATCCCTTCAGGAGGGTATATTTGTGGTGATATTATTTGAAAAAGATAAATATTGTTAATCCCATTTTCTTTATTGAATAAATCAAAATTATCCGAACTAAATTTCGTATTAGTTAAAATAGAATCAGTGAAGTTTACACCTTGTAGTTTAGCATACGATAAATCAGCTCCTGTTAGGTCTACCTCGGATAAATTTGCGCCTGTCAAGTTTGCATAACGCAAGTCGGCATTTGAGAGATTAGCTCTAAAAAGATCAGCGTTTTGAAGGTTTGCACAATTTAATTTGCAACTACTTAAATTAGTCCCAAACAGATTCGCATCAGTTAAGTTAGCACTAGTAAAAATCGCATGTTCACAATTAGCGTGTGACAAGTAGGCACCAGAGAAATCTGAATAAGATAATTTTGAGCCTGTTAGATTGGCATGAATTAATTTTGCATTTATAAATTTAGCCCCAGTTAAGTCGGCTTCACCTAAAAATGAATATTGGAGTAAAGCCTCTGAGAAGTTTATATCTGCTAAATAAGCACTATTAAAGTTAGTTTTTGTCAAAATCGCTTTTGAAAGATTTACGTCAAATAATCTTGCCAAGGTAAAGTCAGCAGCTATCATTTGTATGCAAGTGAGATCTAGGTTGCTCATAGTAGATTCAGATAAAATTGCATTGGTAAAGTCAGCATTTGTCATTATAGTTTGAAAAAAAATCGAAGAAAATAGGTTTGCTCCTATTAGTTTAGCATTGCTCAAATTAGCAAAAGAGAAATCACATTCATAAAGAGTTGCCTCTACTAAATTACATTGTTGTAAATTAGATTCACTTAAATTAGAAGAAGTAAGCGTGGCTCGCTGTAAATTTGCCTTTTCTAACTTGGCGCCCACAAGGTAAGAATGTTTTAAATTAGCTTCGCTGAGATTACTATTACTCAAATCAGCATCACTTAAATTGGCTCCATTTCTCCAGAAAAATTTTGCTTTAGCAAGATTAGCCTCAGATAAATTAGCATCACACAATATTGCATCGCCCAAGTGTACATTTGAAAGGTCTGACTTTATTAAATTGGTTTGAGATAAATTAGCATCTATGAGATTTGATTGTGAGAGATTTGAACCGCTGAAATTAGAACCACATAGGTCTGCATTTTCTAGGCGTATTTTGGATAAATCTGAATTAGAAAAATTGCATTGGACAAAGCTCGCATGGCTAAGATCAAAGCCTGAAAGGTTAATCTCAGTCATATCAACATTTGACAAATAAGCACATATACCATCATGACCATCATGACTATCATAACCATCATCAATATATTTGCGATAAATTTCATGATTCAACCAAATAGAATGTTTATGCAAAGTTTCCCATACTTGATGAAAATCATTTTTAGCCATAATAAATATTATAAAGATTAAAATATAAGATTATAAAGCAGTAATCAGTATTTACAAATAAACCAAGAATGCGTCTATCGCAATACTATCAATATCCACTTCAAGAGAAATTAGATGGACTACTCGGGATGGATGTTTTCATCGCAGAGTATCTTGAATTCTGAAAACATCATGCAACATTCAATGGGATATCAATGAAGACGTTGCTTTTAAGCTGGAATACCGCAAACAATATCGCTTCCTTCACTGCCTCCTCCGACAAATGCGGGTAAGCCTCCACAATATCCTTCACTGCCGCCCCCGAAGCCAAAAGCTCCAGAATAAATTCCACGCTGATGCGGGTGTCTTTGATGATGGGTTTTCCACCCAAAACTTTAGGATTGATCGTAATGTGCTCGAATTGTAACATTTTTAGTAAATAAGTTTCAAAATTAACAATGCTTTGGGTGCTTCGGCGAGATTCCTCAACCTTTACCCCACATATGTATGACTATCCAGCAATACTTTCATCTTTAAAGTCCTCCAATAGCGCATCAAAATCATCGCTGATTTCAACTTTGTACTTTCCAAAACCAAATTTTGGCTTTTTATTTACTGTAGCCCTCTCTTGTTTCTCAACCAAAACCGCCAAAAAAGCATCCAACTCCATCAACTTTTGCGGAGAAAGCTGCCCCAACTTTTGCAGAACCGATTGATACAACATGGAGTCAGACATAGCTTTGATTTATGCCTATAAAATTAAAACAAAATCTTGAACAAATCCAGTGTTTCTTATTTGCTTCTCATCATGGAAAAGGGAGTGTCTAGCAACCAGACACTCCCTTCTCACAATCAATGAAACAGCAGAAATATTACTTCACCTCAACCCTTTCCCCACTCGAAAAGCTACTGAACTCCGGTGCATACATGCACTGAATGCTACTGATGCCATTCGAAAAAGTCCCTTTGTGCACCACCCGTAGGGGGTATTCAAACACATAACTCCCTTTGCGCAGGTAATCGATGAAGAAGTGCGTAGCAGCGTCGCCCGTGCTTTCGTAGTAGCCCAGGCCGCCTTGGTATTTGTATTGACTGAGTACGTTCATCGGTTCGAAGCCCGAGGCGCGCATGTCTTTCAGGTGGATGTATTCCATGTCGCGGTCGGAGCGCAGTTCTACCCTTACGATCAGCTTGTCGCCGGGGTGTAGAGGCTCGGTGGCGGTGATTTCGCGCAATTTCGGGCCAGTGGCCGTTTTTTCCTCTTTGAAGAGTTTTTTGCGCAGCGTCAATGGCGTTGCTTCAAAGCCTTTGATTTTGTCCAGTTGCTCGAAGTACTGCCAGTACATGGCGCCCCAGGAGATGCCGCTGTTGGGATTGTTCACCGTCACCTGCTCCATGCCGGGCTGGATGTCTTTGCCTTTCCAGGAGGTTTTGAAGTAGCCAGTGCCCGGTTCGGCGTCGTTTTGCGCTTTGCCGATGGTGGCTACAGCTGCTTTGTCTTTCAGTTGTTTGAAATCAATTTTCACCTGTTGCGCGTCCGCGAGCATGTCTACCTTGCCTTGGGTCACCAACAGGGCGTAGATTGCCTCTGAAGTGGCTTTGGTAGTTTTCCAGTGGGTGGTCTGTTTGTTGCGCAACAGCCACACTTTCAGCTCGTCTACCGCTTTGTCGTTTTTGCCTACTTCGGCAAAAAGTTCGATCATCAATGCCTGCGTTTCGATCGGTGCTTCATACCAATAGTAGCCTGCGGGCGATTTCCAGTACATGCCCAGTTCTTCGGAGCGGATGGCGCGTTCGTTCAGCGACTTTACGATTTGGGCTGGTGTGGTTTTGTCTTCAAAGCGGTGCAGGGCCAAGGCCAGCATGCCTTGTGCGTAATTGCCCTTCTTGGTCCAATAGGTTTTGGCTTGTTGCAGGAAGTAGTTGCGCGCTTCGTTGGCTTCTTTGCTAAAGGTGGCTTTGGCATAAAAACTGCGGGTATACAAGTAGTGGATGTACATGTCACCGAGGTGATCGTCCGACAGTTTCAGGCGTTTTTCTTTTTCCGCTTTTTTCAGATCCGCATAAGCTTCGGCGATTTGCTTGTCGCAATATTCAATCGCTTTCAGGGACATTTCATCGCTGGTCAGTTTGGGTTTTATGCCCAGGGCAGCCAAGTGGCCGAAGCCCGCAGCCAGGTGTTGGGTGATGTACCAACTGCCCGTTCCGCCGGGGAACCAGCTCCAGCCTCCGTCGGCCATTTGGCGCTCGCGCAATTGGCCCAGCGCAGCTACTTCTTCGTTGGCCATGCGATCCAGGTCAAAGAGTATGGCGATTTGTTGGCGTTGTTTTTCTTCACTTTGTGCTTCCAGTACCCAGGGCGTTTCTTCCAGAAGAACCGATTTCAGTTCCTGATTGGCCCGCAGGTTGCTTTGCAGGGCAGTGGCGGAATTTTTCCACTTGTCAAACACCATACGGATCTTGGGGTGTTGATCCACCACATGTGCCGCCAGGGTATTGGCGTAGAAGCGACTGAAAATCTGCTCCGAACAATCGTGCGGGTACTCCATCAAATAAGGCAATGACTTGACTGCCAACCAAGCCGGATTGGAAGTGAATTCCAGCGTAAACTGATGGGGCTGTAGGGTACTCGATTTGAAACCTTCTGCCATTGACGCAAGTGTAAAGTTGCGGGTTTGTTTGCTGCGTACAAACAAGGGCAGGGTCTCGGTCACCAGCATACGGTTGCTCAATACGGGCAGGGCATTTTCCTCTCCATCGCTGAAGGTGCCCGCCGATGCCATCACGCGGTAAGTCACCGCACTGGCACCACCAACGGGGATTTTCAACTTCCAGGACAAGGGCGCAGATTGCCCGATTGCCACATTGAAGGCTTTCGAGCTATTGGTGTTCGCAAAAGCCACGTCGATGGCCTGGCCATTCACGGCATCAAACAATTGCAGGGAAGCAGTGCCGTTGAGGGCTTGGCCACTCAGGTTGCTCACTTTGGCTGTAAATTCTATCTCATCGCCTTCGCGCAAGAAACGGGGCGCGTTGGGCTGAACCATCAATTCCTTTTGGGTCACCACCGAGCGGGTCGTGCTGCCAATTTTCAGGTCTTTGGTATGCGCCAAGCCCAGGAATTTCCAACGGGTCAGCGCCTCATTCATTTTGAATTTGATGACAATCGCGCCGCTGGCATCGGTCGCCAATTCTGGCATGAAAAAGACGGTTTCCTTGAGGTTGGTGCGGGGTTGGAAGTCAGCTGCTGCGGGTTTATTGGTTTTTGGTTCAGGTTCGTTTCCGGAAAGATCCTTTTTTAACTCTTGTTCTTTTTGTTCGTAAGTTACCGGATCCGTTACCATTGATTTTTCGGATGCCATGGCACTAGGAGCCGCCATCGAATACTGTTGAGCTCCTGCCATATCCATCATCGGTGCACCAGGTGCGCTGCGCATCATCACTCTTCTAGGGCGACCGGCCATTTGAAGATCGCCTTCTTCGCCATCATAAATGTAGCCAAACCAATTCAGGCGAGGATAAGCTTTCCCGGTCTCATTTTCCTGGCGGGTAGACAGGTAATAATTGGCAGATACTACACCAAAAGCCTGATTGTTCCAGCGGTAGGCCGAATAGTCCTGAGTGCCAAACGGCCACATTGACCAGGAATTGGCTGCAAACTGATCCAATGACTCGTCGTACAGTGCGGCTACCAATTCGGCGGCTACTTGTTCGCCTTTAGGTCCGCTGATGCGCAAACGCCATTCTTCGTCCTGACCCGGTTTGAGCTTGTCGCGGAAGCTCTGGTATTCGATCTTCAATTCCTGGCTGCTCCAGGGGATTTCCAGCGTAAGGTTGTCGCTGTATGCGCGGCCTTTCCAAACATAGGCCAACAGGTATTGAATGTTGCCGCGATCGGCTTCTTTGGCGGTGTAGCTTTCTTCCAACCAGCCTTTTAGATTGACCCATTTGCGGTTGCGAATGCGGCTGTTCTTTTCGGTTTCGATCAGGATTTTCAGGTCTTTCACTCCGGAGGCCAGCAACAAATTGGCTATTTCACCAGGTTCAACTTTTGCCTTGGCCCAATCTTTCCAAAAAATGGTATTGGCAGCGACCTGTTTGGTTTGGCTGTTGTAGGTCTGGAAGTATTTGGTAAACTCGATTTTCTCCCCCTTGGAATCCTGCGTATTGACTTCTACCGCGTAATGACCAGGAGCGAGTTGACTCATCGGGAGTGCCAGACTGTCGTTTTGGGCAGTATTGAAATTGCTTTCCAGGATCAAGTCTTGTTTGGGCCAGTTGGCGGGTTGGTCTTCCTTTCCAAAGGGTAAGGTAGGGAAGCTGGCACGGAAGTCTTTCTCCAGGATGCTGGGGCGATCCGGTGCTTCCCACAAGCGGTTTTGGTAGGGCTGGCTGGGTGCTTGCAGGCGGTAGATCTTGATCTTGCCAGCAGCAGCAAGAAACTGACCATCCAGGTTCTTGGTGTCAATGCCCAGGTGCTGGGTCTTGGACTGATCCATGATTTCGGCCAAATTCAAATCGACGTTGAGGGTCACGTAGCCAATGGTTACGCTGCGCTCGCTGGAGTGGGTTTCACCCGTGATGTCCACTACATCGGCATATACGGTGAATTGAAACTCTGGTTTATCCGCTGGTGCTACCTCCCGATCGGGTTGTGCCTGGAAGCTTACGCTGAATTTACCCTGGTCGTCGGTTTGGGTTTCGCCCAGCGCAATCTCCTGTTCTTCAGATTTGCCTGGCCAAAAACCACCCCAACGCCACATCATCCACCAGGGGATGCGGGTTTGACGCACCACCCGATAGGTCACCTTGGCGCCGGTAATGTTGTTTCCAGCAAAGGCTGTTGCTTCTCCTTTTATGGTGATTTGCTCGTCGAGTTTGGCCTCGCCTTCCAGTGGCTTCAGTGCCACTTCAAACGTAGGGCGTTTGTATTCCTCTACGTTGAAACCAGTGGAAGAAGCGCCAATGCTGCTGATCAGGCTCATGCGCCCGCGCAGGCCTCCAGGAGGGGCTACGAACGTACCATTGAATGAGCCATAAGCGTTGGTGACCAGTTCCTTCCGTTCAATTTCTTGTTGATTGGCATCAAAAAAAGTGACGGTGACTTTGGTATTGGGCAAAATCACGGGCTTCTCGTTGCTGCGGTTCTCTACAGCAATGCCTTTGAAATAGACGGTTTGGCCAGGGCGGTAGATGGCGCGATCCAGGAAGAAATGGGTATGTTGGGTGATGTCTTCCCGAATTTCCCGACTGTAGCTGTAATAGCTGTCGTTGAGGTACAATTGGTCTTTGCCTTGGATGAAACGCACCCGAATAGAACGATCACGGATGTTGGAAGAAATGAATCCATCCTGATCGGTTTTGCCCTTGCCAATTTCATTGTCCTCATAAACCCGCGAGCTGCGGTTGTATTCATTGCTGAAGAAAGTGGCTTCTACTCCAGAAATAGGTTCGCCGGTTTCGCGATTGACTACCACCAGGTTTAATGCTCCGGTATCGTCATTGCGGGTCAGGATACCGAAATTGGACACGTGAAAAAACGCAATTGCAGGGCGATTGTCTTTGGTGCCCATCGCCTCATCATCGGCGGCGAGGAGGGCATAAAAGCCCAGGTCTAGCCCCTCGGTTTTGATTTCGGTGAAATGCTCCTGAAGGTCCCCATCATCGGGCAGCGTGGCCATCCATTTGCGCAAGGGTTTGATTTTGCGCAGTAAAGCATCGCCTTCTTCCTGACGCAATTTGCGGTGTTTGTCGCGTAGCTCGGGGCTAAGGAGCACCAGGCGCAAATAGGTCTTGGAGGTGTTGCGGAAACCAAACTGGATAAGAATCGGATTTTTCGGGCTGCTGACTTCCTCCAATTGCAGGTTTAGGCTGCGATTGCTCAGGCTGGCAATCAAGTTTTTGCAAGACTGGGCACCACTGGATTTTGGGAATTTTTTGATGCAGTCTTCACAAATGGCCTTGGCTTTCTTTAGTTCCAGGCGGTATTTTTCGGTATTCTTATCCTGGGCATTGTATAAGCGACCTTTGCCTGCATAATATTGGGCAATGCGGTAAGATGCCGCAGCTGTAGCAGGATGTGTAGGGTATTTTTTGGTCAAACTTTCCAACGCTGCCAGGTACAATTCTGCCTTATTGGGCAAAGTTGCGTTTTCGTGGACAAAATCGAGGCGCAACAAATCGGCGTCGATCAAGGCATCGGGTTGAGCGTCTTTCAGGTGCCATTTGATCACTTCCTGGTACAAGAGCAAAGCCCGACGTTGGTACGAAACCTCGTCTTTGCTGGGGAAACTGGCATTGGCAAAACTGGCTGCTTCCGCAAAAGCCTGAGGCGAATCAAGGTTGAACTTGTAGGCTGGGGTCGCTATTCTACTGCGGGAGTTGGAGAAATGTGCAATGGCGCGATGGGCCAACACATCAAAGAGCGTAGGGCGGAGGCCTTCGGTGTTGATGCCGGGCAGCAAAATTGGATCCAGGGATTTGAGTGTACTGCTGCGCAAGCGCTGGTCTTCGATCGAAGCGAGGTAAAGTTTGGCGCTTTCGTCTTGAATTTGCTCCAGCGACCAGGTGGCGAGGTCTGCGGGTTTGTACGCTTCTATCGTGGTGCGGTCGTTGAAACGCCAGTAGTTTTCGTCCTGGTACTTTTGGTACAACTGGCCCAGCATGGATTGAATGATGGGTTTTTCGGGGAAATCGGCTGTATTAAGCTCTTCGTGCAAACGATTGATGGCCAGTACTTCACCGTTTTCTTCCAGGTTGTGGATGTACTTGCAACGGTAAATCAGGGCTTTGAGCAGTTGTGCAGATTCTTTTTCCTGTTTTGCTCTGTTGTAAAGCGCATCTACTTTTTCGAGGGCAGACCGCAGCAGTCCCTGGTTTTCCAGCGAGTCGATCTGTTTCCATTCTTTTGGATAGTCTTTTAGGATCATTGGCCGTTTGCTTGAAAAAACGTTTTTACTAAACCCCGTCAGAATGACCAGCAAACTTGCCAGGGCTAGGAATGTCCATTGGATTAGTGATTTTCGATTGTTTTTCATCTTGGTATGTTTATCTAGCACCGGATGCAAAGACGTATAAAATTACACAAAAAATGATTGATCTGGGCTTTTAATGTTTCCGTTTCTTAACTATTTCTGGGTTGATTTTATTGCTTAAAACGCTCAATGGACACTTCTGGATCTAATGCCGAATCATTCAGGATCACTTCACTCAAATGATTTGCCCAAAACGGTGCCAATGAAGCTCCTTTTGTACCCAACCCATTGAATATCCAAAGGTGTGGAAATTGTGGGTGTTGCCCCAGAAACGGCCTTCGATCCTTTACGGTAGGACGGATAGCCGCCCATTGCTCGATCACTTCATAAGGCATTTTTAGCACGGTATCCAGGCGCTCCAGCAGCTCTTGTCGGGCTTTTTCCGTGGGGGAGTCATTGTCAAAATGCCATTCGTAGGTAGCGCCTATCCAGTACAAATCATTCCCAAGCGGAGCCATAAAAGTGTTATTCTGCTTGACGATCTGGTCAAAATTGGCTCCGGGTACCCGCAAAATCAGCGCTTCTCCCTTGTCCCCACGAAAGGGCAGGTAATTGAAGAACGGATTGTTAACCGCAGCAAATCCTTCACAAAAAAGTACAGCCTTAGCCTCGATGTCCTGGTAAGTGATGCCTCCATCAAGCTGAATTAATTCATCGTAATGAAATTTATTTTTACTCAGGCAATTTTTTCCCAGCAAATGTTTTTGATAAAAATCCAGAAAAACTGCGACGTTGAGCTGCGCACTTTGTTGGGTTTGGCCGTAGGCTAGAGTAGGATAGAGGAGATTTTGAAAATCGCTAGCAGGGGCATGGTCTCCCATGTACTGTTGATAACCTGGATCTCCGGCACGCGATAGCCAATCGTTTTCTTCTTTGGGGGAGCCGAGGGCGCGTAAAATGGTGCGTTCGTGGTAAAAATAGCCGCCCAACATGGCTTCAAGACTTTGATAAGTGTCCCTCGCAAAAGGAATCAGCTCATCAACCCGCCAGGATTTTACGAAATAGCGACCGGTAACGGGATTGATCAACCCTGCTGCCCGGCGCGAAGCCGAACTTTCACCGTCAGGATCGATTACAAAGATGGATGTGCCTTTTTTTTCGAGGAAATGGGCCAAATTGGAGCCAGCCAGCCCCTGACCAACAATTAGATAATCAACTTTCATGTAAGGTTCTCCAGTTCTGCCTGGATTTTTTTGGGTAAACTTTTGACGATCAATTCATAAGAATGATCAATTAACTCCTGGATGATTTTGGAAGAAAGCCCTGTTTCGGTGTATACCGTGTTCCAATGTTGTTTGTTCAGGTGAAATCCAGGAATAATCTCATCGGGATGGGTTTCCCGCAATTCGATGGCGCGATCTGGATCACACTTGAGGGCGATGGCGGTTTCCTCTACATCCAATGGCAGGATAGCGAATATTTTCCCCATGACTTTAAATACCATGGTTGTTTCGCCAAAAGGGAAAGTATCTTCTGCGGCTTTTTTGTTCAGACAATAGGCACAGAGCTCTTCTACATTCATAGTGATGATATTGTTGCCTTAAATGTACGAAAAAATAGGACTATTTTGCGGGCAAATTAACGATATGAAGCCGTTGTTGACTACACTTTTGCTGTTGACCCTCATTGGATGCGGGCTTGCCTCTGCGCAAAACCTGAGTAGAGCACTGTACCTCAATTATCCAGTAGTTTTTCGAGGTGAAAAAATTGTGCTAGAGGTTGTTGAAACGCACCAATCTATACAAGACAAAACTACCCCCAAAACCAAAGTCCTGCAACGTTTTGACGCCATGCAAAAACTCATTTTGCAAGAAACTTTCGAAGGAGACAAGCGACTTTCCAAAGACACCATCACTTACTACAGTCCTGGAGGTGTAAAAAAAGCCTCCATTTTGGAAACCTGGGATGCCAATGGCAGCTACCAGCGCCGTACCGAAAACTACATCTACGATACCCGGGGTTTTTTGGTACGTATTCGGGAATTCAGTGAAAAGGGCTACCTCTGCTACGAAACCCGCATCAAAAATCAGGGCCGATCCTGGCCCTATTTACTGGATAAATTCGATGGCAATGACAACCCTCAAGGCGCTAGTGAAGAAGCCGAATATTTGCCCGAAATCAATCGCTACATTGTCAAAAAAACCAACGCAATGGGAAAGGAATCCTCTCGGGATACTTTCGTGTTGGATCCGCTAAAGGTGGCCGAAATTCCTGCTTCGGGCGAAAAGTACAACGAACAAGGCGAGCTGATCAAAGACCCGCAACATGCCTACGAATACCGCTATGATGAACAGGGAAACTGGCTTGAAAAAAAGTGCTTCGACGTAAAAATGATCAATGGCAAAGAAAAAAGAACGCTGCTGGAAAAATGGGAACGGAAGTACGTTTATCTGGTAAAAAATGAAAATTAGATCCTTAATATATGCTTGAATATCAAATTTTAACCAAATAGTTACATTTTTCAATCAAAAAACTTATATTGCCCTTTAATATTTGTATCAGCGTAAAGAATTTTACGTCTAAAGGGAACCACTGGCAGTAACAGAACCATAAAACTGCCCTGTAGCGGAGAGAAAACCATGATTTACGACGGCTTTCCAACATACCAACAACTCGACAAAATGGACTGCGGTGCAACCTGTCTACGGATGATCGCACGCCATTACGGTCGGTATTATTCGCTGGAACACCTGCGAGAATTGAGCCATGTTGGGCGTCAAGGAGTGACTTTACTGGGCATCAGCGACGCTGCTGAATCGATTGGCATGCAAACCCTGGCCGTTGAAACCACTTTCGAGCAATTGTCTTCCGTTATCCCCATGCCTTGTATCGTCCATTGGGAGAATGAGCATTTTGTGGTGGTTTACCGCATTTACAAAAACCGTGTTTGGATTGCCGATCCTGCCAAGGGCCGATATCAATTGGACAAAGAAGAATTTTTGCGGCACTGGATCTCTACTTCTGAAGAAGGAGAAGAGTCGCATGGCATCGTTTTATTGATGCAAACCACGCCTGAATTCTATTCTCGCGATGGTGAAAAACAAAACAAAGGGGGGATCGCCTACATCGCCAAATATTTTCGCAACTATTCCAATCTGGTCATTCAGCTTTGTGTGGGCTTGTTCCTGGGCATGTTGTTGCAATTGATCTTTCCTTTCTTGATCAGGGGCGTTGTAGATGTAGGTATTGGCAACCGCAACCTCAATTTTATTACGCTGGTATTGGTGGCACAAGGCGTATTGTTTTTGACTCAGGTAATAGTTGAATACATCCGTACTTTTATTCTTTTGCACGTTGGGGTTAGGGTCAACATCAGTTTGATTTCGGATTATTTGATCAAATTGACGCGACTGCCCATTCGTTTTTTTGATAGTCGGGTAACCGGAGATTTGCTGCAACGCATTTCTGATCATGAGCGGGTTCAACGTTTTTTGAGTTCCACTACCTTGCTCTCGGCCTTTTCATTCTTCAATTTACTGGCTTTTGGCATCATCCTGGCCTATTGGAACCTGCGGGTATTTATGGTTTTTTTGGTGGGTACCTTTATCAATTTCCTCTGGGTAAGCTGGTTTATGCAGAAAAGACGGGAGTTGGATTACCGTCATTTTGCCCAGTCTTCTGAAAACCAGGTCAACCTGATGGAGATGGTCAACGGCATGCAGGAGATCAAACTGTACAATGCCGAGAAGCAAAAACGCTGGGCCTGGGAGCGCGGACAAGCCCGCTTGTTTCGCACCAACATGAGCGAACTGCGCATCGAACAACTTCAACGCGCTGGTGCCGTAGCCATCAACGAAGGCAAAAACCTGCTGATCATTTACTTGATTGCCCAAGCTGTTGTCAAATCCCAAATGAGTCTCGGGATGTTGGTTGCGGCGCAATACATCATTGGTCAATTGAATAGCCAGATCAACCGGGTCGTAGATTTCATGCAGTCCTGGCAAGAAGCCTCGATCAGCATGGAACGCATCAACGAAATCCACCTCAAGGAAGACGAGGAGAATCCACAGGAGAAAATGACCATCTTGCCCGAAACCGGCGACATCGTCATTGATAACCTCAGTTTTCATTACGAAGGCCCCAGCTCTCCGATGGTGCTGAAGGGCATAGAACTGCGCATCCCCAAAGGCAAAACCACCGCCATCGTGGGCCGCAGTGGCAGCGGTAAAACCACGCTGCTCAAATTGCTCCTCAATTTTTATGACCCCACCGAAGGCACCATTCGGGTTGGTGATGTGCTGATGCGCAACCTCAGCAACCGCATCTGGCGCGAAAAATGTGGGGTGGTCATGCAAGAAGGCTATATTTTCAACGATACCATTGCCCGCAACGTAGCACTTGGAGACGAGATCATTGACAAAGAAAAACTGCTTCGCGCGGTAAAAGTGGCGAACATTCAGAGTTTCATCGAAGCTTTGCCCTTGGGCTATAACACTAAAATTGGCTCAGAAGGATTAGGGCTGAGTCAGGGACAAAAACAACGTTTGTACATTGCCAGAGCAGTATACAAAAATCCGGATTACCTGTTTTTTGACGAAGCCACCACCGCGCTCGATGTGTTCAACGAAATGGTGATCATGGAAAACCTGAATGAGTACTTCCGACGGAAAACGATCATTATCGTAGCGCACCGCTTGAGTACGGTGATGAACGCCGACAACATCATCGTTTTGGAAGATGGTGAAATCGTAGAGCAAGGCACGCACGCAGAATTGACCTATATGCGTGGAGCTTATTATCAACTGGTAAAAAATCAGCTGGAACTCGGGTCGTAATTCTAGCAAATAAAAGAAGTGAAGGAACTGGACAACATAGAAATCCGCAGTGAGGAGGTACAGGAAATCCTGGGTACACCTCCATCCTGGATGGTGCGTTGGGGAAGCCTGACTGCGCTCGCCATTTTTGTGTTGTTGATGTGGCTGGCTTTTTTGGTCAAATACCCTGAGGTGGTAAAGGCCAACATCCGCCTGGTTTCCAAAGACCCCCCGGTACGGTTGACTGCACCCAATGCCATTCGGATTGAAGAGGTCATCGTGCGCAACAATATTCGGGTTGATTCTGGAGAGGCTTTGATTGCTTTTCGCAGTACTGCCAATTTTCGGCATGTATTGACTTTGGAAGATTACATCACGGCTTTGCCCGGTTTGAGGGATGAGGATTTGCTGAAATTTAAAGTGCCCAGCAACCTGGTTTTGGGCGAACTTCAGGCAGATTTGTATGAATTTCAGGATGTGCAACTCAAGTACAATTCTGAAATGTACAAAAACTTGTCAACCTCAGATTTGCGCTCGTCTCAAAGTCAGATTGGTCGCCTGGATCGCAGCCTGGATTTTCAAAAAAAAATCAAGACTCAAATCCAGGAGCAAATAGCAGAGGCGGATCAAGAACGCAAAAACAAAGAACACCTGGTTTCGGTGAATCAAGCCTCACAGGATCAAGTCAATGTGGTAATCCGCCGAATCATGGATTTGAACAAGGAATTGTCGCGTACAGAAAGTGAAATTCGGGATCGGGAGTCAGAACTTTCTGCTTTGCGGATTAAAATACGCAGCATTGAAAGCGGAGCTGGCAACGGATCCAATTTTGCTTCGGATGTATTGCGAGAATCCTTTTTGCGCCTGCGTGCAGGGATCATTACCTGGAAGCAACGCTACATCATCGAAGCACCAACGAGTGGGTTGGTGCAAATTGTTGGCAGCAACGTTTCTGAAAACAACTTTGTATACAAGGATGAGCAATTGATGGTCATTGTGCCAAATAAAAACAAAGAGATTGTAGGCAAAATGTTTATTCCATTTCAGCGCTCAGGAAAGGTAAAAGTAAACCAAAAAGTGATCGTGCGTCTGGAAAGCCTGGATTATCAAGAATATGGCGTATTGGAAGGTCGGGTTGTTTGGAAATCGCTTTCGCCACGAGACGACGGCGAAAAAGTGGAAGTGCCAATTGACGTTGCTTTTTCAAGGGATATGATGACTACTGCTGGAAAGTACGTACCTACTGACGAAGAATTGTTCGGTGAAGCCCGCATCATTACTGAAGAGCGGCGATTTATTGAGCGGATTTTTTCGGGAATTAGGGGGTATCGGAGTTATTGACTCACAGCATGTATTTTAACCGCAGAGTAGCGGAGTTGACGCAGAGTAGCGCGGAGTTTTTAGTGCACTTTCGGTGCCGGAGAGGCCGCGGAGGTCACCATTTTAGAAGTTTGGTTCGTTGCCCTAAATCAAGTTCCAACAGATACTTGATTTAGGCAAAACCCTTCTGGAGCATAAACTCCAGCCACCGCAGGTGGCAAACTCCTAAGTACTAAAAAAACTCCGCGGAACTCTGCGTCAACTTCCTTACTCGGCGGTTAAATGAGTAATGTGAGTTATTCTATCATTACTGGCCCCTCATTTGCTGGTAAAAATCCAGAATGCGCATATCCGTTAAAATATCCTGAGGCCGAATCCTTTGGCGCAGTACGATGCCTTCCAATGTCCGACATCGGCTAAGTGCCACATAAGTTTGCCCATGCTCAAAAGCCCCTCCACCTAAATCAATAATCACTCGATCAAAGGTTTTGCCTTGTGCCTTGTGGATGGTCACTGCCCAAGCCAACCGCAGTGGAAACTGCGTAAAAGTGCCAATTACTTCCGTTTGAATGTCCTCGGTTTGGGTGGGATCGTTCTTGTAACGGATGATCTCCCAGGTGACTGGTGCAATGTCTATTTCCTTCAAATCGCCACTTTTCTCTTCGATCTGAATTTTAATGAATTCATTGCCCAAGGCCACAACTTTGCCAATCGTGCCATTGACGTACTGGCGATCCGGGTCATTTTTGAGCAACATCACCTGGGCATCGATTTTCAGGCTTAGGGCTGGCTCCGCAGGATATTGGGTCGGGTTGAATTCTCCGGTTACGGTGGCCAGGTACTTGCGTTCCGGCAAGTCAATTTTTCCCAATTCCCGTTGATTGATGCGGTCGGAGGTCGCATTGCGGGCACTGAGGGTGATGTAAAAATCTTCCGGTTCAAAATTCGGCTCAAAACGCTCATTCAATTCATCTAAATCGTCCTGATCGGCGTGATTGAGTCGAATACCGTCCAGGAGGCGGAGGAAATGCCGATTGTCCTGGCGGTAAACCTTCCGCAATTCCAGCATCTCGATTTCAAATCCCCGCTGGAAAACCTGGGCAGAAAAGAAAAAAGCGGAATCGTATGAGGTGCTAAAAACCTCTTGCTCAAAATCACTGGCTACCACGGGGGGAAGTTGAAACAAGTCCCCAAAAAATACCACTTGCACCCCTCCAAAGGGCAGCGGACTGTCGCGATTGAGCCGCAGGAAATAATCGATGTTGTCCAGCATATCGGCGCGCACCATGGATATTTCATCGATGATCAACACTTCCATGTTGCGATACAGCCTGCGGTCTTTGCGTTTGCTGATCTCACGAGTTGAAATCAAGCGGGGCGGAAAACCAAAAAAAGAGTGGATGGTTTGGCCTTGTACATTGAGGGCGGCTACGCCAGTTGGCGCCAGTACCACCGCTTTTTTGCGGGTGGTATTGCGAAACAATTGAAGCAATGTTGACTTACCCGTACCTGCTCGTCCGGTGATGAATAAGTTCTTGCCTTCTTTTTCGATTAGGTCAAGGGCAATTTTAAAGTCAGTATTGAGTTCGAGTGCTTTCATGTAAGGAGACTAAACCATGCCAAAAGCGACAATAATGGGAACGCAGATGACGCGGATTGGGCGGATTTACGCTGATTTTAGCTCACGCCTGCGGCGGAGCTTTTTTTTGCCACAAATTGCACAAATTTTCATAAATCGGGTCTTAAACTAAGTTGCGTTCCGATCTCTTCGGCTTTTATTTACAATTGCTCAAACGAAGTTTGGGCGTTTTTTGTGAAAATTTGTGCAATTTGTGGCTACGTCATTTCGCCGCAGGCGGAATCAAAATCCGCGTAAATCCGCCCAATCCGCGTCATCCGTGTTCCCATTCCTATACAATAGTTTGACGCTTCAAAATAGGCTCATTTGACCAGCACTGTCCGTTTCTATCTTCTGCGGGCCGCGTGATTCGATTTCTGGAAAAACTTTTAAGGCAATGTCCAAGTATTTGGCCAATTCTGGCGCCAGCAGATTGTCGGGTTCATGGGTGAAAAAATACACCTCCTGTAGCCCTTGCTCGTGCCATTGGCGCAATCGCGGAATCCAGCTGTCAATCCGGCTATAATCCGTGGGATGCAAACCATTGCCTACAAAGCGAATCATGGCGATGGATGAAGTCAGGTGCATGTGCAGCACATCTCTGCGCCCCGCAACATCGGTCAAAACCGTTCCTATTTCCGCTTCGGCCATACGGCCAAAAACTTCCTCCACTTCGGTTGTAGCCTCTCCATCGAACCAGGATTCGTGGCGCATTTCCACATTTAAATGTATGCCTTGGGGCCAATGCTGGATGAATTTTTCCAGCACTCCCCGCGATTTTAACCCAAAATGAGGCGGCACTTGCAAAAAACAAGCGCCCAATTTTTCTTCTAAAGCCATTACGGATTCGCAAAACTGACCAAAAGCAGGATTGCTCAAGCCCAAATCCCGACTGTGACTCAGAATTTGCGGGATTTTGGGGCAAAACCGAAAATCACCTGGCGTTTCCGCCTTCCAGCGTTCGATGGTGACCAAATCGGGAATGCGGTAGTGGGTGGTGTTCAACTCGATCGTGTTGAATTGCAGGCCATAAGCCCGCAAATAATCTGCCGCTTTGGTACCTGCCGGGTAAATGCTGCCCACCCATTCCTTCATCGACCATCCTGTGCCACCAATGTAAACGCGAAATTTTTCCGACTTATCGTACTTTCGCAGCGTGGTGGCCGTACCAGGAGCATCTTCTGGTAGGCTAAAATCGACTTTGCTGATGTCAGGGAGTTTCCCAAATTCCATAGCTGGGTAAACTTTTTTAGTAAAGCGAATAATGGGTTTACGTTTACTAAACTTTCAAAGTTTAGTAAACGTAAACCCATTATTCGCATTTCGAATGAATCAGTAAAGTTAACGCTTTGTTCAGTAGAAAGGAAAGAAAGGGATTTGCAGATGAAAAACAATTTTCCCGTCGCTAAAAAGATGATGACCGAGCTGTTCAGTCGAGAGCAATCAGACGCTTTGAGGCGTTTGCCCGCTCCATCGGAGTTCATCGATTTTTGCAGCAATGATTACCTGGGCATGGCTCACAACCCTGCGGTAAAAATGGCCATCGAAACAGCTTTGGACAAGGATGGCCCTTTGGGTGCAACCGGGTCCCGCCTGATCAGTGGCAATCGACCAGAAATGGAGGCGTTTGAAGTTTTTTTGGCGGAATTCCACCGCAGTGAAAAAGCACTTTTGTTCAATTCAGGGTATGCGGCCAATCAAGGTTTGTTGTCTTGTATGGCCGAGCGGCACGATACCATCCTGTACGACCAGTTGATTCACGCCTCATTGCGGGAAGGATTGAAACTAAGTTTGGCCACTCATTATTCTTTTCGGCACAATGATTTGCAGCATTTGGAGCAAAAGCTGCAAGTATCCAAAGGCCAGATTTTTGTGGTGGTGGAAGGTGTGTATTCCATGGATGGCGACGAAGCCCCTTTGATCGAAATGCTCGAATTGTGTGAAAAATACGGCGCTGCCCTGATTGTGGATGAAGCGCATGCGACCGGGGTATTGGGACTTGAAGGACGTGGATTGGTGGCTGAATTGGGTTTGGAAGAGCAGGTTTGGGCACGGATTTACACCTTCGGCAAGGCATTGGGTGGGCACGGTGCCGCGATTTGTGGCCCAGGTTATTTGATCGATTACCTGATCAATTTTTCTAAACCCTTCATCTATACGACTGCCTTGCCCTGGCATGGTTTGGCGGGTGTTCACACGGCTTACCAGGAAATGCAAAAGGGAATGGCATTGAAAGCCTTGCAGCAAAATATCCGCTTTTTTACCGAACAAATTCCTGCTTCATTGCGTCCACAGTTTATTTCGAGCCGCAGCGCGATCCAGAGTTTGGTTTATCCGGGTAACTCGGCGGTGCGGGAGCTGGCAAAAACGCTGCAAGACCAAGGTTTTGCGGTGTGGCCGATTCTGCATCCGACAGTGCCCAAGGGACAGGAACGGCTGCGGATTTGTTTGCACAGTTTTAATTCACAAGAGCAGATTCAGCGTTTGCTGGATTTATTGGAAAAAGAAGTTTTGTCACAAACAGGAGTTATAACAATTTTTTGATAAAACCGAGATCGGTCCGAAGCCCCGTAGGGGCGAAATATGGGTAGAAAATGCGCCCAAGTTCCGGTTCAAAGTCCCTTTAGGGACGAAATGTGGGTTAATTACATCCAAAATACCCACATCACGTCCCTAAAGGGACTATTGAAGAGGCTTGGTGATGCTTAAACTACCCATATTTCGCCCCTATGGGGCTTTCGATCAAGTTTTAAAGTGTGTATTTCAAAAAAATCGGAACACCTTTTTGTGGTGAACTACAAGTTCATCAACCATGCACCACCATCAATTCTTTGTAACCGGCATCGGTACCGAAATAGGCAAAACCGTGGTTGCCGCCACCCTGGTCGAAGCCCTGCAAGCCGATTACTGGAAACCCATTCAATCCGGCGACCTGGACAATTCCGACTCCATGAAGATTCAACGGTGGGTCAGCAATCCACACACCCGCATTCACCCCGAACGTTTTCGTTTGAACACCCCGCTTTCACCGCATGCCTCGGCCGTCATCGACGGGGTGGAAATCAAGGTTTCAGACTTTCATTTGCCACCCACCGATCGCCCTTTGATTGTTGAAGGCGCTGGGGGCTTGATGGTGCCCTTGAACCATCAGGAAACCATGCTGGATTTGATGCAAAATCTGGGCTTGCCTGTTATCTTGGTAGTTCGGCATTACCTGGGCAGCATCAACCATACCTTGTTGAGTTTGGAGGTATTGCGTTCGCGGGGGATTGTACTGGCTGGATTGTTGTACAATGGAGTGGAAAATGTGGCTTCGGAAGAGGCGATTGAGGCGCTGAGTGGGGTGAAGCTGTTGGGGAGAGTAGAGGAGATGGGGGAGATTTCGCCTGAGGCGATTGCGCAGCAGGCGGAGTTGCTGCGGGAGGGCTTTTTGAATCCGGAGTAATGTTCATGAAGTGTAAATTAATGTAAATGTAGAGGCCGGAGCCGGATTAAAAACCCCATCAATGATTTGAAAATTTAATGTGTAACAAACTTGCAATGCTGATACCTTGGTGCTATATTTGCTATTGGGCTGATTATATTTGTGTACAAAAAGTTGTTTCCGAAATAAAATAGTGTAAAAACAAAGCGGAAACACCGTAACTAATAACTAAGTGAAATATGTAATGCAGGCTCGGCTTAATCGTTAGTTGCGAATAATCCATGTTAAATGGTGTAAAAAATGACAAAATGAAATTAAATAAGGTAAGTGTCTTTGGATTATTTGGGATTTTCAATCATGAAATACCTATAAACAATGAAACAGGGATAACAATAATAATAGGAGAAAATGGTCTCGGAAAAACTGTTCTTCTCGAAATGATTGAAGCCTTTTTCAAGGGTAATTATCTCTATTTTTCAAATGTTACATTTAAGAAAATGTTAATTGAATTTGAAGATAATATCAAATGGATATTGGAAAAAGAAAGTAATGGAAATTTATTGCCAGTGTTGACTCTCACCCAAGTAAATAAAAATAGAACTGAATACAAGCCGATTAATTTGATAGAATATGAGAAAGATCATTTGGAGATGATTGCACGAAGGGTTAGTAGAAGTTCTAGCTATCTCAGAAGAATACACCCTACAATTTGGGAGGATAGAAGAACTGGTGAGAGAATAAATATTGAAGAACTAGTATATAGATACGGTAGGACCTATCAAACTGAACTAAATTTCATGGATGAAGAAAAGCCAAAATGGTTTTTAGATAAATTCGATAAAATTAATGTTAGTTTAATTGAAACCCAACGACTTATTTCGACAGAGTATAGAGAAGAAAAAAACCAAGAAAAAACCCAAGAAAAAACAGTCGAGAAATACGCTAAAGAACTTAGCAAAACAATAAAACAATCCCTGACTGAATCTACTGAATTATCATCAAAATTGGACAGAACTTATCCTAATCGGCTAATTGATAGACTAAAAAATTCTACAAACATAACCAAAGAATTCTTGAATGAAGAGCTAAAGAGGTTAGAAGACAAACGAGAAACTCTCGACGAAGTAGGACTTATTGAAATTGAGAAAGATTCAAATTTACTGGCTATTGATAATCCTGGAAATGAAATAATTGATGTTTTAATGCTTTACGTTGAAGATAGCTTTGAGAAAATAAAAATTTTTGATGCTATTTCAAGAAAAATAGAAATTCTGTTGGATATAATAAATAAAAGGTTTAAGCATAAAAAATTGATAATTGATAAAGAAGAAGGATTTCTTTTTAGGTCAACTATCATCAAGGATGATGAAGATAGGTTTCAACGGATACAAGTAACAAAGTTGTCTTCTGGTGAACAGAATGAGCTTGTACTGTTTTACTCACTTTTATTTAAAACAGATTCTAATCTGGACTTTATCCCTTTTAGGCAGAAGCGCCAATGAGGACATTCCAAAGATACCTGATGTTATGGATATAATTATCAACAAGGGTGTTTTTGGAGGAGGTTAAAAATTGATTATGCCTCCAGATAGC
>Ga0247832_1000871_pt1 | contig 58220 bp, 47 predicted proteins | sample LaCruzMarch2015__10_FD_192407 | JGI IMG/M metagenome (GOLD analysis project Ga0247832, IMG submission 192407) | Freshwater microbial communities from meromictic Lake La Cruz, Castile-La Mancha, Spain - LaCruzMarch2015_4m | ecosystem: Environmental > Aquatic > Freshwater > Lake | place: Spain... | reverse complement strand
GTCACCCATTCTCCTGGCTCAAAAGTGCTTAGATAAGACCTTCGATCTTGCTCTCTCTTTTTTCCTCAATTTGTCAAAGAACTGGGCCACTTTTTTTTCCTAAAAAAGTGTACGCCTAGAAATCAAACGCTTTCCAAATTCAAAGGCGAGCGGGAAGTTTCTGCCCCCAACGAAGAAAAAGGAATCGTGGAGGGATACAAACAAGCTTATGCCGACGGTGCGGAGTTTGAGTACATCCTTTACAATGGCGGGGTTACGCAGTTTTTGAGGGTTCCGGAAACCACACTTTCCCTTCAGCAAGCAATCGTTAGCTTGCGTTCTTTTTATTACAGCAATGCCAAAAAATTGAAAGCAGAGTGGGACGCAAAAAATCGGGTCGTCAGAATCCTGGACGAGGATTCTCCCACCGAATGGCTGGAATTTGGGCAAAAAGGCAATCAAGTCGTGGTTGGGTTTTATTCAGGGGATTGACCCTTTAAATCTTCATTCAAACCCCGAAAATTGATTTTGCCTGCGTTGTTTTTCAAGTGCCCGGCGATGGCCAATGCCCGGGAAATTTTCAGTTCAGAGCTTTTGGGCTGTGCTACGATGTACAGCAAAGTGCGTTGCTTTCCGGGAGTAAGTTGCTCCCAATAGGCCTTTGCGTCGGGGTCTTGTTCCATTACTTCTACAAATTCTTCGGGGACAGGGAGGCCGTATTCACTCTCGTCTTTGTGAACGGATACTTGCACCTGATCGCCAATTTTCAGTTTCAGTTGCTTCATGCGCGCCTTGTTGACGTGGATGATGTACACGCCTTCCCCTTTGGAAATCAGCGCACATTGGTATTCCACCTGGCCATTGATGTTGCACACCACTCTTTTGTCTTCACCTAGCGCACTAATCGCGGTTACGATGGGCGCAGGTACAATAAAATGCTGCCCCCACAAGCGATTGGTGGATTCCTCCATGTAAGAAGTAAACGGAAAACTGCTTGTTGAATCCATTGCTGATTTTATATAAAAAAAACCTCCTTCGGCATTCACAAACGCACGAAAGGAGGCTCCAAATTATGCAAAAACTCTTTTGGGGCGAAAAAAATAAGGGTATCATTTTGCCCCGCTACTTTGTATTTCGCTACTTGACAGAGAAGCTTTCCAGCTCATCCAGCAACATTTCCAGTTCTTTTTCAGTGCTTAGGGGATTCATCAAGGAGACGCGGAGGTAAACCACGCCGCGTAAGGTTGTTTGAACAAGGTAAAAATTGCCTTTTTCCAGTACGCGCTGTCTGAGTTCCAGGTTGAAGGCATTGAGATCTGATACGCCAGATTTTACGACTCTAAAACACACAATGTTGCACTCCGGTTCCATGGCAAGCTCATAATTTTGTCTTTTTGCAAGAATTTTTGCAAACTTTTGCCCCAAATCATAAGTCTGATCTACCGCTGCTGCAAACGCGGCTTCACCGTAAAGCCGCAAAACCGTAGCAATTTTGAGCGACATCATGTATTTGGTGCATTCAAAAGTTCGCTTGCCCAGGTTGTACCAATCGGCTTCGGTATTGTTCCAGAGGTATTCAGCCCGTTGTTGAAAGGTGCTGAAACTGTCTTCGTTTCGCTTAAAGACCAGCCCGGTAGCCAATGCCGGAATCATCAGCATTTTATGAAAATCCATGACCACCGAATCGGCGCGTTCAATGCCCTGGAGCAAGTGGCGGTATTGCTGCGAAAAAACAGCCGCCCCGCCGTGTGCTCCATCGGCATGAAACCAGAGGTTGTGACGTTCCGCAAAATCGGCAATCGCCTCCAGGTTGTCGTGCGAACCCGTAGACGTGGAGCAGCAACTGCCAATGACCGCAAAAACATGCAAGCCCTCTGCTTTTGCTTTTTCCAGATGCCCTTCCAGTAAGTCGGTGCGCAGCTTATACCGTTCATCAGTAGGCAGTTTGATGATGCCTGCGTTGCCCAAACCCATGATTCGAGCAGCCCGGTCTACACAATAATGCGCCTCCTCGCTGACCATAATGGCCAGGCGTTCCTGGTTGCCTTCTGTCCATACTGCCGCAGGGGCTTTCAGGGCGCGAGCGGCCAGCAGGGCGGTCAGATTGGCCAAGGTACCACCGGAAGTGAGGATTCCGCCACTGTTGGAGCCATAGCCAATGCGTTTGGCCAGCAATTCGATCACCAGCCGCTCCAGCGGAACCGACACCATCCCCATTTCATACAAGGCCATGCCCTGGTTGAGCACACTACTCAGTAAGCCCGTCAAAGCCGCAGCCGGCGCAGTAACCGCCACCTGGTGGCCCATATAACTGGGATAATGCGGCTTTACCGATCGCTGGATGACTTCGTCAAAAAATGCAGCCGGATCATCCCGCAGTGGCGCATTGAATTCTTCCTGCCAAAAAGCATAACTGCTGTGGGGCTCCTGGGCTGGGAAAACCTGTGAAGCTGCTGGGCTTTGAGCCGACTCAAAGTAAGTGGCGAGTTGATCGATCAACGCATGGCCTTGTTGCCGAAAGGTTTGAGGGTCATAGATGCGTTGGAGTAGGGTCAGGTTATCTTCCATAGGTGGTGTGTTTTTTTGTTCTTTGCTGGAAAGGTATACTTATTTGAACCCTCGCTGACGCAAGTCATCCACAGCAGCGGACTGCTGGTTCAAAGTCAAGGCTCATTTTGAGGGGCTTTTGAATGACCGGGTAAAAATCGTTTTACCCATATCAAGCCTCTCGCGGGGCAAATCCGTCAAAAGTAAAGTTTTTAAGAAATTTTAATGCGTTTGCTCTTGGGCTTATCCATGAGTGCCTAGAGGTTGATTAAAATGGTAAACTTGCGGGACAAGAAGCCTGTACTCCCAAATTCAAACGACAAGGATTGCGGCCACAGAACATTTTTTTCATTAAACCATCAATTTACAAAAATCCACTTCCATATGGCAAAAGTTTTAATCACAGGAGCAACAGGAAATATTGGAACAGCAGTAATCCATGCTTTGAGCCAATTAACGCATGATCTTGATCTTTTTGCGGGGGTCAGGAATATTATTGAGGACAAGATTAAATTAGGCCGCTACAACATCAAATTTTCACAATTTGACTTTACCGACGTTAAATCATACCAACCCGCCCTGCAAGCGTGTGACATCCTTTTTTTATTAAGGCCACCTCAGATTTTGGATGTAGAAAAATATTTTAAGCCAATCATTGAAACTTGTCAAGACGTTGGGGTAAAGCACATTGTTTTTTTATCCGTTCAGGGCGTAGAGAAAAGCAAAATAATCCCACACTACAAAATTGAAAAGCTAATTGTTGATAGTGAAATTCCTTACACTTTCTTACGGCCTGCCTATTTTATGCAAAACTTTACCACAACCTTGCGCAAGGATCTGGTGAATAAAAACCTTATTTACCTGCCTGCCGGCAATGCGAAATTTACCCTCATTGACGTGCGGGACATTGGTTCGGTTGGTGCAATTATTCTGACTAACCTCGCTCAATACATCAACCAGGCTTTTGAACTAACTTGCACCGAGCGCTTAACTTTTTCTGAAATGGCAGGGCTTTTAAGTACCCAATTGGGAAGAAGAATCCAGTTTAAATCTCCAAACTTGATCAATTTCTTCCTGTCAAAAAAAAGGGAGAAAACCCCTACAATGCTGATACTTGTCATGATTATGCTTCATTACTTTCCCCGATTTCAAGCCCAACCAGCTATAAGTGATTGGGTGGAAAGAATAATCGACAGACAACCAATCACTTTTGAGCAATTCATAAAGGACAACAAAGAATTGTTACGCGTTGAGTTACCTAATGAAAACGAATAAACCTTATTTTAATAATCAGCCGAAGAGTGGGAATCTTGCAATTTTTAAAAATAATTGCACAACAACTGGGGAAAACATTGGGCCTAACTTTGCATGGTGTACAATCTTAGTTCCAATCATAACTTCTGAATACAAAGTAAAAACGACCAAAGAGAATTTGAGTGAAGATATCAATGGAGAAGCCTACGAAGCTAAAAAAATGTACCCTGATTTTTTAAAAACTGCCGAAACAGCTGACAATCAAATTGCTTTATTAAGCCTTAATTATGCCAGGAAAACGGAGCTCAAGCATAAATTCTTTTTTGAACAAGCTTTGGGGGACATCAATAGCAATTCCTTAAACAGCTTGCCGGCTAAATACTTTGTTTGTCCCGTTTGTGGAAATACCTACACTGATGCACCCAAACATTGCGACTTTTCATTAACGGACAGAGAAAAATTCATCGTATTTGAATAATTTGGGGAACATGGGGATAGCAAAAAATCGGAAAGTAATTTTTTGCGTCATTCTTGGTAGATCAAAATTAGTACACTACAGTACACCTAAGTATTGAATAGGCCGGTTTCTCAACTGGCCTATTGTAATTTGGCAAAAGCTAAAGGTTGCCATAACCAACAATTGTGATTAAATTAGCGATCCATTTCCACCAAAATACCTAACTGCTAATTAACCATGATCCTGCGCATTACCCTGTTTATCCTCCTGGTCAGCGTCAGCGCTGTAACTGCCCAAAACATCCCCCTCCGCAAAGCCCTTGAAACGCCAACCCGTTCCATCCGGCTCGACGTCCCGATGACCAACACCATCCGCAAAGCCTTTGAAGCGGGTACTCGCGACTTTTCGGGTAAGCCGGGACCCAATTACTGGCAATTGGAAGCCGACTATACCATCAACGCAAGCCTTGATCCGGCCACCCAAACCATCACCGGATCGGAAAAGATCAGCCTGCACAACAACAGCAAGGACGATCTGAAAACGATCGCATTGCGCCTTGATCACAACATCTTTCGCCCGGAGGTTCAGCGGGGCGCATCCGTACCGGCAGAAACCACCGATGGGATGGTTTTGACCAGCCTGAAGGTTGCTGGTCAGGAAGCTGCCCTAAGCACCGCAGGAGCTCCGAGACGTGACAACAATAGCAATACCAACTCAAAATTGACCATCTCCGGACTTACCCAGACGGTAGCATTCATCAACCTTGCCGAACCGGTTAAAGCTGGGACCACCGCTGAGTTGGAAATTGAATGGCACACCAAACTCCCCGGTGGTCCAAATGGGAGAGGCCACCGCATGACCCAACGATTTGACAGCAAACTTTTTCAACCCACCCAATGGTACCCGCGCCTGGCCAAATACGATGACCTACGCGGCTGGGAAACCAGCCCTTACCTGGGGCCATCCGAGTTTTACAACAACTTCGGCAAATTTGACGTGCGCATCACCATGCCCGGTGGCTGGATTGTCAGTGGTACCGGATTGCTGCAAAACCCCAATGAGGTGTTGACGGCCACCGCCCGGCAGCGTTTGGCCACTGTGCTCAATTCAGATGAGGAAGTAATCATTGTGGGTGAAAAAGAAAAAGGCCCCGGTCAAGCCACCGCAGCGGGCGACAAACTGACCTGGCATTTTATGGCCGAAAAGGTGAACGATTTTGCCTGGGCAACCGCAGATAGTTTTATGTGGAAAGCCACCCGCGCCAATATTCCCGGGAAAGGCCCGGTTCCAATCCATATGTTTTACCTGCCCGATAGAGCCCGATTTTTTGAAAGAGCTGGCAAGGTGACCCGCCACGCCCTGGAGTTTTATTCCAAACTTTGGGCACCTTATCCCTTCCCGCAATTGACTCTACAGGATGGACCAAGCGCGGGCATGGAATACCCCATGGTCATCAACTCAAATCAGGGCGCTGCCGACCATGAAACTGCCCACCAGTGGTGGCCGATGATGCTGGGCACCAATGAAACACGGTACGGCTGGATGGATGAGGGCTTCAACCAATACATGAATATTCTATCGGGTGCAGATACTCAGGGGAAACCGTATAATCTGGACGGCCTGGGTCAAAGTTATGGTCGAATGAGTGGCGACGAAAGCGAAGCCCCGATGATGTGGAGTGCCAATGATGCGGGCAGTGGATACGGTTTTCAAACCTACAGTAAAGCACCCTTGATGCTCTCCATGCTCGGCGGAATTGTAGGAGATGACGCTGTAATCAATGCCATGAAAAAATACACGGCAGCCTGGGCTTACAAGCACCCCTCACCCTGGGATTACATCTTCTTTATGAACAATGAACTGGGACAAAACCTGGAATGGTTCTGGTACTACTGGTTGTGGACAACGGAGTCGGTGGAAGGATCGATTCAGGAGGTAAAAACGGCTGGTAACAAAACAACTGTCACTGTTCATCAGGCTGGGGAGATGCCATCACCAGTGGTAATCAAGGTAGAGTTTGAAGCAGCAGGTCCGGCCATTAAAACCTTGCCCAACGCTAAAATGATTGATGCGAATACCGCTGAGGTTACCTGGCCTGCATTGGTTTGGTTTGACGGCAAGCGCAGCTTTGATGCCGTTATGGATTTTGGCAAACGCAAGATCAAAAAAATCACGTTTGATCCTCATGGCCGTTTTCCAGACTCCAAACCTGCCGATAACGTTTGGCCACGGAAATAAGGAATTTTACGCAAATCAAAATCAACTAGGATGGCAATGGAAAATCAAAAAGAGTTGTCCTCAGAACAACAAGCAGAACTACTCAGCACCTTAAAAGCCCGGTTTGAGAAAAACAAAAGTCGCCATGAGGGACTTGAATGGGCCAAAGTCCAAGCCAGGCTGGAAGCAAATGCCGAAAAACTGTGGTCGCTCCATGAAATGGAAAGAACCGGTGGTGAACCAGATGTAATTGACCTTGATCCAAATACGGGCGAATATATTTTTTGCGATTGTTCGGTGGAAAGCCCTATTGGCCGCAGAAGTCTTTGTTTCGATCATGCAGCACTGGAGTCAAGGAAAGAAAACAACCCCGCCAATAGCGTCATGAATATGGCTGCTGCCATGGGCATCGAACTTTTCACTGAAGAAAAATATAGGGCACTGCAACAATTGATAAAGTTCGATTTAAAAACCTCAAGCTGGGTAAAAACCCCTGCTGAAATTAGAAAACTCGGTGGTGCCCTCTTTTGTGATCGCCGCTACGACACCGTTTTTGTGTACCACAATGGCGCAGAATCTTACTATGCCGCCAGAGGATTCCGTGGCTCACTTAGGGTTTAAACATTGCCCAGTAGGGTATTTGGATTTGAGAAAGAATTTCCCGACTTTTTGATCTATTTTTATCAGCAAACGGAACAAACAAAGCATTTTTTATGAACTCACGTCGCAAATTTTTACAAAAGATTACGGCAACAGCCATTGCCCTTCAATTGCCAGACTATGTTTTGGCAGTTAATCCTGAAACCTATAGCCAACCCTATGACGGCCCCGTTTTGCGGGTAGCCATTCTGGGATTGGGCAGTTACGGCAACCGCGTTGCGGGGGCTATGCAAGCCTGCCAAAAAGCGAAATTGGTAGGGGCGATTAGCGGTACACCTTCCAAACTCAAAGACTGGCAGAGTAAATACGCCATCCCGGAAAAAAATTGCTACAACTACGAGAATTTCGACGCGATCAAAAATAACCCCGACATTGACGCGGTGTACATCATCACCCCCAATGCCCTGCACAAAGACCAGGCGATTCGGGTGGCGAATGCGGGCAAACACGTGATCTGCGAAAAACCCATGTCGATCAATGCCAAAGACGGGCAGGCCATGATCGATGCTTGCAAAAAAAACAATGTCAAACTACTGGTCGGCTATCGGATGCACTTTGAGCCCAAAACCCTCGAAATCATTCGGATGAGAAAGGACGGGGAACTGGGCAAAGTCTTGTTTTTCCAGGGGCTCTGCGGCTTTACCATCGGGGATCCTACCCAATGGCGCCTGAAGAAGGAACTGGCTGGCGGCGGTGCAATGATGGACATTGGCATCTACGCAATCAACGGTGCCCGCTACATGATTGGCGAAGAACCAATTTGGGTGACTGCCCAGGAAACCAAGACCAATCCTGAGAAATTCAAACCAGGTGTAGATGAGACCATCCAGTTTCAATTGGGTTTTCCCAGTGGAGCAGTGGCTTCCTGCTTGTCGACCTATACGATGAACAACCTTGACCGCTTTTTCCTGAATGCTGAAAAAGGTTTCGCAGAAATGTTGCCTTCTACGGGTTACGGCCCCATCAAAGCGCGTACCAACAAAGGCGAATTGAACCATCCTCATGTTACGCACCAGACCGTGCAAATGGATGAAATGGCGGGCATCATTTTGGAAGGCAAAACCCCCATCGTACCTGTTGACGGGGAAGAAGGCTTAAAAGACCTGAAAATTATCGATGCGATCTTTTTGGCCGTCAAAACGGGGAAAAAAGTGCCACTAAAATTGTAATGCAATAGTGATGGGGAGAAAAGTTTACCTGGACTGGAAAAAAAATCAGCATTTTTTTCAAAAATGGGGAACGTTCTTAAATGGACTACACACATTCAGGTGTAATCAAAATTTATTCAACACCTGAATTCCATTAACACCATGAAACAGTCCAATTTTTTTAAAACCGGAAAATTCTTTTTGTCAGTAGTTGTTTTGTTGATTGCCTTCCAGGCCAAATCTCAAAATTTGCCAGGAGGCTTAACTCCCCAACAAGTAAATGCACACGTGATTGACCCAGTTCAATTGCGCGGTAGTATCTCTGATGGAAACGAGCAAGAGCGCTCTATGCCTTTTGTTTTCCGTCCCCAAATCAAGTTCAATGCATTGCCAAAACTGAATGTCAATGCTTTTGGACAAGAATTTCATGCAAAAATCAAAGACCAGGTTACTGGCTACGCCATGCAATTGCGCCAAAATGGTGCTCCATTGTACACCTTGATCTGGAACTTTTCGAAAACTCCAACCGATGGTGGCCAGGGATGGAAACTTGATACCCGCATGCACGTGGCTAGCGTGAGCAAATTCATCACTGCAGTAGCCATGGTCAAATTGCTGGATTCAAAAGGCATCTCGCTGGATGCCAAAATCATCAACTACCTGCCAGCGCACTGGGCCAAAGGCCCTAAGGTGAATCAAGTGAGTTTCCGTCAATTGCTTACGCATACTTCAGGCTTCAAAACGGGTACTTCCAGCTCCAACTATGCCTTTATGAAGCAGGTGGTAGCCATTGGTGCTCCTACCAACGGCAGTTATGCTTATGAAAACCTGAATTTTGGTCTTTGTCGCCTATTGCTGGCCGTAATCAACGGCAATATCCCTCAAAACTTCAATGTTGGCCCAATGACTGATCAAGTTTGGGACATGGTAGGCATCAATGCTTACAAGCAGTACTGCCAAACCAATATCTTCAACCCTGCTGGGGTGGCCAATGCCAGCTTTGAGCCACTGCCTGCTTTCAAAAATGCCCTGGCTTACAAATTTCCAAACTTGAATCAAGCGGGATGGGATTCTGGCGACCTGGCAAGTATGGCCGGAGGTGCTGCCTGGAGACTTTCTGTAGACGACTTGCTGAAAGTGATGGACCACGTTCGCCGCAGAAATACCATTATTCCTGCAGGTCGTGCTCAACAAGTATTGGATGGAAACCTGGGTATCGATCAAGCGATTCCAACTCCTGCCGGTACCATTTACAACAAGAATGGCCGCTGGACCAGTGGCGGCAGAACGGAGCAGAGTGTGATCTACTTCATGCCCAACGGAATGGAATTGGTGGTGTTGGTCAACTCACCAATTAGTGTGGAAGGCTGGTCTTTGCGCGGAATCGTAAAAGATCTGTTCATCGACAACCTGGTAAATCCCAATTAAGCGTTGAATAGTTGATAGGTGAAAATTGAAAAGGTCACCGTGCTAAGTTCAGTACGGTGACCTTTTCAATTTTCAACAATCAGCTGTTCAACTATTTCTCGTTTCTGCCATTGGCAATGCCGTGGATTTTCATTTTTACATAATCGTCCAGATCCAGATCTTTGAAGCCCTTTTCGCGCATGCGCTGAATGAATTCTGGACTTACTCCGTGAATCTTCAATGAAATGGCTTCTTCCAGGTCAATGCTTTTAAATCCTAAATCATGGTAGGCTTTTATTTGTGCCGCTTCCAATCCATGAATCCGCGCCTGAATGGCTTGATCCAAAGACAAGCTACTAAAACCTGCCTCTTTCAGCGATTTCATGTACGCACCGTTCAGACCATGGATGCGCGCCTGCATGGCCTGATCCAAAGACAAGTTACTAAAACCTGCCTCTTTCAGCGATTTCATGTACACACCGTCTAGGCCATGGATGCGCGCCTGAATGATTGCTTGTGGTTTCAGGCTGGCAAAACCTGCGTCTTTGAGCGACTGAATGTAAGCATCGTCTATCCCGTGAATGCTGTAACTGCGCATGTCTTCCATGCTCATTTGACCACCAGTTGCGCTTCTGATTTTGTTGATCCGCTCTGGATCAAGGCCATGAATTTTGGAGCTTACCAATTCATCGGCGGAAAGGTTTTTGCCGCCATTGGCTTGATTCATCCGCCGGGCATAATCGGCATCTACGCCATGAATCTTAAAGGTTACTACCTGCTCTAAAGGTAGATTCGAGTAACCAGCACTTTGCAAACCGCGTACATAGTCGGCTGAAATACCGTGGATTTTTGCGGTAAGCACATCTTCCAGGGATACTTTTTCATAACCCAGACTAGTCAAGGATTGCATAAAAGACGGCCCTGCGCCGTGGATTTTCAATTCAATCAATTTGCGAATGGGCACTTGTCCGTAGCCGCCCTTTTGGAAGGCAGCAAAGTAACCTTGCAAGGTCTCTTTGTCAAGGCCGTGAATGGACATTTCTACCAGATTGTTGCCGGTAAGGGTTTTGTAGCCATGCTGTTGGAGGTAGGCAATGTAATCTTTGTTGACATCCGCCATAAACAGGTGCAGCATTTCCTCTTCGTCAACTCCCGTAATGCTTTGTTGATCGAGGTATTGCTTGAATTCGGCATTCTGTGCAAAGTCAAACTTGCCGTAGCCCTCGTTTCCATCAAATTTTCCTTTAAAATTCAGCGTACCTGCATCGCGCTTCAAATGGAAAGTCGATTCAGTGGTTGGCAAACTGGAAAATTCTTTTTTGTCAAAATACCGGGAAGTATTCCAGTTTGAATGCTCCGTTTTGGATTGCAGATTGAGGTAAACCCTTTCTCCTTTGATTTCAGCATTCCAAAATCCGCTGGTACTCATCGGTGCATCGCTGTCAATATCAAAATGGCTGCTTTCCTGTCTTTCAATACTTTTTGACGATAAACGGGCTTCCGTGGTTTCCACCCGTGCGGTTTCCATTGGTTTGGGTTCCACCAGTACGGTTTCTACCTGATGGTACGTATTGTTTGCAAAATTTTTGATCCAGGCCAGGCCACTAAGTGTACCCGCTACCAGGACTACGGTGAGCATTTTTTCCATTGTGTTTGTCGTTGGTGATTTAATGTGTAAAATGCGCTGCAAGCGCAGCATAAATTGACTTTTTTGTTGCCCGGCAAAAGCCAGGGCAGGAGACATGGGCATAAACCCCATCTCTTGTACCGTGACCAGGGCTTTTGCATAGGTCAGGGAATCTCCGGTGAGCTGTATGGCCAATTCATCAGCCGCACTTTCCCGTTCGGTGCGCACTTGTGCCGAGATCCACCACACGCCGGGATGGTAGTAAAAGAGGGTCTCAACAAAGCCCTGCAATACATTCAGCAAATGATCGTGTCGAAGAATATGAGCCAGCTCATGCGCCAAAATCGCTTCTACTTCTGCCGCAGGCAAGCGGTTGATCATCCCTAGCGGAAACAGGATCATGGGCTTGAGGTAACCCACCACTTGTGGCGTGCGCACCAGCGCTGATTCCACCAAGGATATGGCTTTATCGAGTCCAGTTTTGACGGTCAAGTCATCCAATAAATCCAGCCAGAATTCGTCGGCTGGGAAATTCATGCGCCCTTTGAGATAGTACACATAACTGACGCTACTGAGCAAGCGCAACAGGAAAATAGCTACCCCCAGGAGCCAAAAACCAACGATCAATGGCAGATGCTGATCAAAATAGACTTGGATGTCAGGCCAGTTGAAACCGCGATCAACTGCAACCAAATCAGGTTCTGGTACAACGAGTGCGAGGTCTTCCAGGGCTGACAATTCCTCTTCCGTTATTAGTGGTTGAGCTGGATCCATTTGTGCCAGTTGATCCAGTAAAGCGGTGTTGATTTGAGGGGCAGCTGCGGGCGAAATTTGTATGGTCAACTGATCCTCGACGGGTGCGGTGGCATAGTATCGATAAAAGGTGAAACCAGCTGTGATCATTACAGCAAACAGACCAAAATTGGCCACTATGTAGCGCAATTGAGCACTGCGGTGGCGCAAGGCGATCAGCAAAACGCCAGTCAACAAGGCAATTGCCATCCCTTGCCAAAGGGAATGCAAGACCATCCAACCCAAGGCGTACTCGAGTTGGCGATTAAAAAGGGAAAAGGCCAGCATAGGATAAAATTTGGAGATTTGTGCCGGTAGAGAAGCGATGCATCGCGTATGTGTATAGCGCGTCTCTACGGTTTTTTCTGCATTTCTTCGATCAGTCGTTTGATTTCTTCCAATTCTTCAGGTGTCGCAGAGCCTGAGCCCAAAGCACGCAGTACCAGGCTGGAGGTAGAGCCTCCAAAAGCAAGGTCGCGCAGACCTCGCACAACCTGAGATTGTACCTTTTCAGGGTGATCTGCCGGGCGGTATACATGGCTGCGGTCGTTGGTATCGCGTTGCAGTAAGCCTTTGATTTCCATGAGTTGCATCAACTTTAGCGTAGAGGAGTAGTTGACCTCCCGCTGTTCGTTGAGTTTTTCATTGACGGTGCGCACAGTAGACGGGCCAACTTGCCAAAGCACCTGGAGGATCTCCAGTTCGGATTTGGTCGGTTCGGTCCGTTTGTTATCTTGAGGGTGATTTTTTTCCATGCTGCAATATCTAGGAAAAATTTCGTACGAAAAAATTCCTAGATCATTTTTTTTGAAAAAACTTTTCAAATGATCATGAGACAAAACTGATCGTCAGATGGCTATACCCTGACTTTATTGGTTATTTTTTGAAAAAAGCCTTGACTTTGATGATTTTTTTATGAAAAATTACCCTGACTTTGTTGGTGTTTTTTAATAGAATTACCCTGAATCTGATTAATGTAATTGAAAATCAAATTTTTATGAGTTTCAAGAGAGATGTTTTGAAAGAACTGCGGCATTGGTCGGAAAAACTTCATCGAAAGCCCTTAATATTGCGAGGCGCAAGACAGGTAGGTAAGACAACATCGGTTCAAATTTTTGGCCAAGAATTTGAATATTTCATTCAACTAAACCTTGAAAAGAAAATTGATCAAGAATACTTTACCCGGTATGATCGGATTGAAGATACTGTACAGGCCATACTTTTTGCCCACAATGTGCCGGCCAGTTCGAAACGGATACTACTATTTATTGATGAAATTCAAGCAGAACCAAAGGCTGTTGCTTGGTTGCGCTATTTTTATGAGCAATACCCCCAGCTTTATGTGATAGCAGCAGGTTCGCTATTGGAAACATTATTAGAAGCAAAAAATGCTTTTCCGGTTGGAAGAGTGGAGTATTTGGTGCTTAGGCCAGTGTCTTTCGCAGAGTTTCTTCACGCCATAGGTGAATCTAATGCAGCCGAGGCCTTGGATGAAATTCCCCTCCCAAATTATGTCTACCCTAAGTTGTTAGGGTTATTTCATATTTACGCCTTAATTGGCGGCATGCCTGAAATTGTGCAAGAGTATGCCAACACCCGTGATTTTACCCAACTCAGGCCTATTTACAATACCCTTCTTACGGCCTACCAAGACGATGTTCAAAAATATGCATCAGGTAAAACAAGAACTCAAATTATTCAACATTGTATTCAAAATATTTTCTTTGAAGCAGGTAAACGCATTAAGTTTCAGGGTTTTGGGCAGTCTAATTATGGTTCTACAGAAATTGGGGAAGCATTGCGTATGCTTCAAAAAGCCATGATTTGCCACTTGGTATACCCCATAACCCATACCGAGTTACCTCCGCTGCCGGATTTGAGGAAACAACCCTATCTGCAAATCTTGGACACCGGACTGATGAACTACTTTTGTGGTTTACAAGAAAGTTTAATCGGGACGAAAGATCTAAGTGACATTTACAGAGGAAGAGTCATTCAACATTGGGTGGGACAACAAATCTTGGCAACCATGCACAACCCTCTTGATCAGTTGCATTTTTGGGTGCGAGAAAAAAAACAAAGCAGCGCTGAAGTGGATTACATTTTACCATTTGCAGGAAAACTCATTCCTCTCGAAGTAAAATCAGGAACCAGTGGAAAGCTGCGTTCCCTACAATTGTACATGGATGAATGCAATCATGATATGGCCTTAAGATTGTATGCTGGTGAATTGACAATGCATCCAGTTCAAACACAAAATGGAAAAAAATATCGGCTGCTGAATCTTCCTTATTTTCTAGGCGAAAAGCTAACGGACTACCTCAAGTGGATGAATTCCCAATAAACCACAAGATTCGGGTTGCTCAAGGAAGTCCTTTCCGTGAACTTTGTAGTACAAAATCAAATTCAAATCGTCGATTGCGAACCCCAATACCAGCAGTGCTTTAGGGATTTAAACGTGGAATGGATTTCCAAATACTTCAAGATGGAAGAGTCTGATTATCTGGCATTGGACGATCCCGAAGGACACATTCTGGACGAAGGAGGCTGCATCATCGTAGCCCTGTATCAGGACGAGTCGGTTGGCGTATGTGCCCTGCTCAAATCGCATCTTCCTGATTTTGATTACCAATTGGGAAAAATGGCCGTATCTCCCAAAGCACAAGGCAAGAGCATCGGCTACTTATTGGGAAAGGAAATTTTGGAAAAAGCACGCGCGCTGGGCGCGAAAAAAGTGTTTTTGGAAAGCAATACCATCTTGACGCCTGCCATCAACCTGTACCGCAAGTTGGGTTTTGAAAAAATCGAAGGCTATCCTTCACCTTATGAGCGGAGCAACATTCAGATGGTAGTGGAACTCTAATTCCACAAGAATCAGGTTGCCCTTTCACCCATCTCCCCCGAATTTTGCATAAAAAAGAGCATGAACCAGCAGCACATCAATTACGAACGGGTGGCCGAGGCCATCGAATACATCGGTGCCAATTTCCGGCAACAACCCGATTTGGCAGAAGTGGCGCAGCAAGTGCACCTGTCGCCAGAGCATTTCCAGCGATTGTTTACCGATTGGGCAGGTGTGAGCCCCAAAAAATTCATGCAGTTTTTGACCCTGGATTACCTGCGGGAACGAATTTGTGAAATCCCCAATTTGCAGGCGGCGGCGGATGAAGCAGGTTTGTCTGCACAATCGCGGGTTTACGACCTGTTTGTCAATATTGAAGGCGTTACGCCAGGAACATTTCGCGAAGCTGGCCGAGGCTTACAACTCAAATATGGCTACCACAACACGCCCTTTGGACTGTGCTTCATTGCCCTGAGCGATCGCGGGATTTGTGGACTCAGTTTTGTAGATGAAGAGCGGCAGCGCCTGGAATTCGAAGCTTTTTCCAAAAAATGGAACTTCGCCGAACTGATTCATGCACCGGATCAAACCCAACCTGTTGTTCAACAACTTTTTTCTCCAGCAGGAAATCAGCTTCAGCGGCTAACCGTATTGGCGCAGGGCACCAATTTTCAATTGAAAGTTTGGGAAGCCCTGCTACGCATTCCACCTGGTGCAGTAAGCACTTATAGCCACATCGCCAGCAGCATTGGGCAGCCTAAAGCACAACGCGCAGTAGGTACGGCGATTGGCAACAACCCCGTCGCTTTCCTCATTCCTTGTCACCGGGTGATCCAATCAACCGGAAAATTGGGAGGGTACCATTGGGGCGAAACCCGAAAAAGCGCCATTGTGGGTTGGGAAATGGCGGGACAGTTGAAGCGTTGAACCAGTTAAGCACAATCGCGCAAAGTGCAGGGTTCTTTTCAACGCTACAACTCTAAACTTTTCAACCCAATTGATCGTAATCCCCTTTCCAGGCGTAATACCCCATCAGGGAAATCCCTGCGGCAATCGGCACAAAAATGCTGAGGATAATGATCCAAAAGGTATAGGTTTCTTGGGTTGGAGGGGTAGCTGCACTGGCCGATAGCTCACGCAGGGCCTGTTGTACGCCAAAGGCAATACTGGCAGGGCCTATCAGCATCCATACGATTCCAAGGTATCTTTTCAGCTTGTTCATTTTTCTTTGATTTTAGTCTTCAACGTTTGAATCCACCTTATTGGACAAGTAAATCATGCCAATCACAAAGCACAAACCGGCTACGGCAATGGGCCACCACAAACCCGCAAGTGGATCACTTAAATGGGTAGTAAGCCGAGTAGCTATATAAGGTGTAAGCCCCCCGAAAATGCCATTGCCAATGTGGTACGGCAAAGACATAGAGCTGTAGCGGATCCGCGTCGGAAAAAGTTCTACCAAAAAAGCAGCAATAGGCCCGTACACCATGGTTACATACAACACCTGAATGCCAATCAGCAATACCATCAGCCAAAAACCATTCTGACCAAGCGTCAGTTCCTTGACCACCGTTGGGTTGGCAATGGTTTGACCTGGATTGCTGGTTTGAACGACCTTGGTGGTTTCCTTGTATCGACTGCCATCGGTGTACACTTTGGTAGCAAAGATCGTAGTCAGGTCACCCCCTTCCGCTTTTTCATTTTTAACAAAAGTGGTTGCTTTGACAGCTATTTCTTTTTTCAAGGTCAAATCAGCCAGGCCGTACATGGCTTTGTAAATTGGGCGATAGGTCACAATGGCCAGGATCATCCCCAGCATCATAATCGCTTTTCGGCCAATTCGATCACTCAGCCAGCCAAAAAACACAAACATTGGTGTCGCAACGCCCAGCGCAATCAGGATAATGTTGCGGGCTTGTACAAACTCGATGCTACAGGTTTTTTCAATAAAAGACAAGGCATAAAACTGCCCCGTGTACCAAACTACACCTTGCCCCATCGTGGCGCCAAAAAGGGCCAAGAGCACCATCTTCAAGTTGGCGCGATTGGCAAAAGAGTCTTTCAATGGATTCTTGGAGGCTTTTCCTTCCGATTTGATTTTGCGAAACAGGGGAGACTCATTCATCCGCAAACGAATGTAGATCGAAACGCCAATCAAAAAGGCAGATACAATGAAAGGAATCCGCCAACCCCATTCGCCAAACTGCTCTAGTCCCATTGATTTTCGGGTATACAAAATGACCCCCAAAGCCAGGAAAAGCCCCAGCGTTGCCGTGGTTTGAATCCAACTGGTGTAATAACCCCGGTGTTGTGCAGGAGAATGCTCGGCCACATAAGTAGCCGCACCACCATACTCACCTCCCAATGCCAAGCCTTGCAAAAGCCTTAAAAACAGCACCAAAATCGGGGCTGCTGCTCCGATGGTCGCATAATCGGGCACCAGGCCGATGGCAAACGTTGACCCGCCCATGATGACCAGCGTGAGCAAAAAGGTATACTTGCGGCCAACCAGATCACCCAGCCTGCCGAAAACCAATGCTCCGAAAGGCCGCACCACGAAGCCTGCGGCAAATGTAGCCAGCACCGACAGATAGGCTGCGGTGGGATTGATGGCCGGAAAAAACTTTGTGGAAATGATGGATGCCAGTGCTCCAAAAATGTAGAAATCGTACCATTCGATCAAAGTACCTACCGAAGAGGCCAAAATAACCGCCCGAATGGTCTTTTTTTCTTCAGTGGACATCGCCACTGATTTTGCGTCTGCTGTATTCGTCATGTCTATAGTTCTATTATTGTTCAATAATAGAAAAACTCTTTGGTAAGGCGATGCATTTGTCGCGTTTTTATCTTTCTAAGGAGAAGACAAGGTTCCTGCTTCGCAAAAAACAAAAAATGTGCTGCACAATCCCTACATTTGCGGCAATTTTACAAAAGACAACATGCAAGAAATCACGATTGACCAAAAGCTTCGGCTGGAATTGTTATGGTGGCTCCTGACCGCTTTATTGGTTGCACTGATCATGGCCCCAATTTATATTTATGCGGTGGATTTTCCATTCTGGAACATCAACATCGTTTACATTGTAACTTTCATTACGGTAGCACGGTACATATTTTTGCTGCCAACTACCTTGATCGCCACAATTCAATGGTTCAAAGTGCTGCTGATTTTTGCAGTAATTCCCGCAATTTTTCTTTTGATCCAGGAAATGAACCGCTTTCAGGTTTTTCTGGACTACAACGAACCCGAAGACCTGATTGGACTCCTGCCCATCGATACTTCAAACGCCATGATGAGTTATGTGCGCAGCGAAATGGTCTTGTTTAGTGTGGGGAGTGTCATTTCCTTGGCCATCTTGCCTTTTCGGATGGTTCGCTCCGTTTGGAGGTATCGGAATACGGGAAAACCCTAATTGCTTCTTGCTATCCCTTTTGCCCCCAGATAAATCAAGTACTGCGCTACAATGTAGGTCAGCATGATCCAGAACGGAGCTGGGGGCAGCAGCGCAGTGAATTTGTTGATGGCAATCAACCCATCGGAAAGTACAAACATGATCGTTCCTATACTCAGGTACCAATAGTGAGGGGCAGTCAGTAAATTCACAAGGTTGTGTGCGCTGGCGGTCATCACAATAATCACCAGGCTGTAGGCCAGTACTGGAATGCGCAAGTCTTCTAATCCTGGCCATACCAGATAGATCAGCAATGCCCAGAACAATACAAAAGGCAGCAAGAGCCAGGGCTTGAGTTGAATGATTCCTCTGCGAGTTCCTTTCCAAAGCCAAAAAGCCCGAATGAAAAACAAATGGGCAACTAAAAAACTACCCAGACCCAAAATGAAAAAGGGAATTTGGTTGTTCAAAGGGCTGGAAACCAGCATCAGCAAGAGATCGCCGAACCAGGAAAAAAGAAAAGCACCCGCTATTGATTTGATAAAGGGATTGGATGGTTGTTGAGTAGATTGCCATGCGAGCAATAAGCTAAGCAACAACAGTGGCTTGGTCAAGTAATCGAGTTCACTAGAATGAAAATGCATGGCAACAAGATTGCCCAACGAAGCGATTGCAAAAACAATCAGCAGTATTTTTTCTCTGGTTTGCATGGTTGTTTTTTCCTGAACGGGCAAAATACAACAAATGCGGATTATTTAGTTGTCGCTGTAAGGGCTGTTTTTATCAACCGTGCCGCTGTCTTCAGAGTCTTCGATGTTGTAAATGTCTTGGGTTTCGGTTTTTTGGGTCAAGTTCTGAATGTCATCCAAAACATCAACTGAATAATCCCAAAAATCGAGCAAAATCGGTTGTGCTCCTTTTAGCAATCCCCATACGGTTTTGGGATAATCCTTCAAGTAGGGATAGGTACGGGATTCCGCTACGGAATCAGTGACTGCGGTAGCAGATGAGGCCAGTACGAACCAAAGTAAACAACTGTAAATCAACGCCGAAAAAGCTGCGGATACGACCCCTCCAATGATTTGATTGATGAAGTTGATGTGGATGCTCTGCAATATCCCTTCCAAACCACGACCGACGGTGCGCAACAAAAACATGGTCAGAAAAAGCGTGAGCAAAAAACCCGCCAGAAACATGAGCGGATTTTTATACCCTGATACATCCTGGAGAAAATTGGTCATCATTGGGGAAAAACGCAAGGATGCCATGATTCCAAAAAGGATCGAAGTGTATTTGAATACGGCTTCGATGATACCGCGGGAATAACCGTACCAAAATCCAGCCGCTGCAACAATCAAAAAAATTACGTCGATGATCATATTTTTTTGCTTTCCTTTAGCTTTCAATAATCTAGAACTTGTACCTTGTAGAAACATTGAGAAGAATTACTCCAAACCTTGGCTTCTATTCAAAACCAGGGTAATCTGAGTGAAAAATCTTTTCAACTACTCCTTTAGATACAAAGGTGCAGTAAAAAGTCACAACTTGAAAATTTTTTCCGATACAAGCCGTTGATAATCGGATGTATCTCCTTATTCCCATCTGCGTCATATCACTTACAACATAATCTCAACATTAGAGCATCTATTAAATTTAATCATAAATCCTTGAACATGCGTTTAATTCCAACTGCTATTTTATTTGCTTGTACGTTGGCATGGTCGCCAATGTTGCTGAGTCAAAATCAACTACCTGCTGTATTCTTATTGGGCCAAGATGAGGCAGCTTACGAAAAACTGAACGTAGAACACCCGCGAAACTTACTGATGATTTCGGGTAACGACACCGGAAAGGCACTGAACAACTGGCTGGAATTCATCAAATCCGCCCAGGATCATGCTGAAAACATCAAATTTGACCTCAACGGATTGAAAATTTTCATACACGTATTTTGGAACGAAGATGGCTCTATCCGGCACATCGGCTATTTCGTGAAACCTGATTCACGCAACTACAAGCCCGAAGAATTGCGGGCCTTTTTTGGCACTTTTATCCGTGCTTACAAGCCTTTGTTTACCAGTGACAAGAAATTTTCCCACTACACTACTGCCAGTTTTCCTACGCTGATCGAAAGAAAACAGTAAGTAATTTTTTGCGTCTTACTAAGGAGTTTTAAACAATACTGCATGACGAATAAGGCCGGTGGTGCTTTATTCATCATTTTTTTGGAACGGATAGATAAGCATTTCAAAAAATAACCTAATCCTCATCTTGAGCTAATACCCCGTTAACATGCTCCGCTTACATTTAGGTTTACGGATTCAGTTCAGCATTTGAGCCATCAATGCCCTGTCCAAATTGGTCTAAATCGTCAAAGCAATTGCCTAATGAAAAAGAGCCTTTATCTACTTGCTTGCCTGTTATGGGGAGCCACAATTTTTTCCCAAAATAAAAATTGGATCATTCACGCCCCAGCAGGTAGCCGACCTACCAAGGTCTCAAAGGGGGGCGAAACCGTCATCCCCAATGGTCGAATCGTTACGCCGCTTGGCAAATCCATCACTACAGCGCCTCACCCATATGGATTGGTGTTGAGTCAAGATGGTACCCTTGCCGCTACCGCAAACACCGGAATCCGGCCTTTCTCCGTTTCCCTGATCCGCAATGTTGCAGATGTAAACCCTGTCGTATCCCAAATACCTGAAGGTGTAGAAACCGATAAAGGCGTTTTAGCGGCAGTGTACATGGGGGTTGCCATTGCACCCAACAACCGCAAAATCTATGTAGCTGGAGGCCAAGAAGGAAAAATCTTTGTTTTTGACCCAAGTACCAGAGCTAAATTGGCGGAAATCAATTGCAATACAACCGTCAATGACCGCAAATATTCAAGCAGTTACATCGGAGAGTTGGTGCTCAGCAAAGATGGTGGTACCCTTTATGCCTTGGATCAGCTTAATTTTCGCTTGATCATCATCGATACCGAGCAAGGTCAGGTTAGCCGGAGCATTGGAGTAGGTCGCTATCCATTTGGGTTGGCACTTTCACCCGACGATAGTCGCGCCTATGTAGTCAATGTGGGGATCTATGCTTACCAGGATGCATACACCTACACTCCCGGCAACCCCAAAGGCAATACCTTGAATGGCCGAACCCAGATTGCGTTCAATACGCCTGAAGCAGTCAATGGTAAACAATTGGGCGACAAGATGATCCCCGGACTTGGAGATCCACTTTCACCGGAAGCACTCTCCGTATTTGCGATTGATTTGAAAACCGATGCCATTTTGGCCAAAATAAAAACCGGTATTCAGATCGGTCAGGTGTTGGAAGATGTGCCTGCGGTAGGGGGATCCAGTCCCAACTCGGTAGTCGCTACCGACGATTATGTTTTCGTCAGCAATGGCCACAGCGATTGTGTGACCGTTATTGATGCTAGTACTTTGACCAAGAAGACGGAAATTTTTCTGAACCCAGAAGCGCGTTTGGGAAATCTGCGTGGGATGATTCCGTTTGGATTGACTTGCTCTCCCGATCAAAAAAGACTTTTTGTCGCCGAAGCGGGCATCAATGCGATAGGCGTTATTGATGTCCCATCGCTCAAGGTGTTGGGCCATATACCCACCGGTTGGTTTCCTTCCAAACTGCAAACCAGTCGTGATGGGAAAAAGCTCATTGTCGCTTGTGCCAAAGGTTTGGGCAGCGGGCCAAACGGTGGTTCTACGTTCAATGTAGACCGCGAAGGCAGTTACATCGGCAACCTGATGAAGGGCATCGTCAATGTATTCGACATACCTAAAGATGCAGATTTGGCCAAACATACCCAGCAAGTAATCCGCAACAACTACTTGATCCGTCCCATCACCGATCCCGCGTTCAAAAGCCGCAGTACCAATCCCATTCCCTTGTATCCGGGGTTGAAAGCATCGCCGATCCAGCACGTCGTTTTCATCATCAAAGAAAACCGAACTTACGACGAAGTATTTGGACAGTTGCCCAAGGGCAATGGCGAAGCGGCAATGGCTCGTTTTGGTTACGGCGGCGCAATGGTTACCACGCCAACTGGTGAAAAAATAGCCGGACTGACTCCTGCACCAAATCACTTAAAGCTTGCGCAGCAGTTTGCAGTTTCTGACAATTATTACGTCGATTCAGATGTATCTGCCGATGGCCACCGCTGGTTGGTTGGTATGTACCCCAATGAATGGGCTGAAGTGAACGTAATGTCTTCTTATGGCGGAGGACGTGCTTACAAAAAAGATTCTACTGCGGTTGGTGCCTGGATTCTTAGCGGTTCTGGTAGTCCCGAAGACTACAACGAAGCAGGTTCCATCTGGGATCACCTCTACCGCTTGAAAAAGCCGTTTTACAATTTTGGCATGACCCTCAACAACGTGCCAACCTCCGTAAAAGCAGCTTTTGATTCGGCACAAGTGAGTACCATGCCTAACGTTCCGGCCTCCGCAGGATTACTGCAATTTACCTCAAAAAAATATCCTTCCTACAATACCAGTATCCCCGACCAATTTCGGGCAGATGTGTTGATGGAAGAATTTCGTGAAAAATGGATGTCTGGTACGGAGAAAATGCCTGCATTTACCACCATCCGTTTGGGCAATGACCACGGTGCTGGTATTCGCCCCAATGCAGGTTATCCTTATTTTCAAAGTTACATGGCCGACAACGATTTGGCGCTGGGCCGTATTGTTGAGTTCCTCAGCCATACGCCCTACTGGAAAAACATGCTGATCGTCATCACTGAAGACGACGCGCAAGGTGGCGCAGACCATGTTGACGCCCACCGCAGTGTGCTTTTGACCATTTCTCCATACATCAAGCGCGGCTATGTAGGCCATGAACACAGCAGTTTTGGAAGCATTTTCAAAACTTTTTGGAATTGCATCGGAGTTCCTTACCTGAATCAGTACGATGCAACGGCAACAGATTTGGCGGAATTGTTTACCGATAAGCCCGATTTTCGGCCTTATGTGGCCTCTCCGGTTGATCCTGAGTTGTTCAACCCAGCGTTTGCACTCGGACCTTTCGACCACAATTTTGATTGGAGCGCACTGGCAGAGTCCCCAGAAATGGACAATGTTCCGCTGATGGAAAAAATGAGCGAAGAATCGGCCAAAGCTTACGCAGACGCTGCGCCTTTTGCACCTTTTATCGATCCGATCCAATCTACCTTCAAGGGTTCGTTGAGTGTTGAGGTAAAGACATTTCCCAAAAATGTGGAAGTTCGCTATACCTTGGACGGTACAGAACCAGGACCCCAATCTCCGCGTTACGAAAAGCCGATCTTGCTGAACGCAACAACTACAGTTCGTGCCCGGGGCTATTATCCAAATGGAAAGATCAGCCGCGTAGCTACTCGAAAGTATACGGCCTATTAATTAACGGTTAAATAATAACTTCATCTTTTTGGGTTTTGAATAGGAAGTCGAACGGTTCATTTCAAGTTGGCTTCCTATTCAAAAGTCTCTCAAAAAATTGGGAATTAATTTTTTGCGTCACACTATAGTGGTGAAAAAAAACGAATAAGCGAAGCTGCTTGGTAATAATTATGTTTTATTTAAATGATTTACTATTTTTAATCGATAAAATAGTACTGTAGTACTTTTTATTCTGTTCAAGTAAAAAACCACACCATGAAAAAAGGGCTTCTACTCTTCTTCCTGCTCTCTGCGGCTTGTTTTTCTTTTGCCCAGAAAAAACCGCTTGTCGTTTTTGTAACTGGCGACCACGAATACAGTGGCGAACAAACCCTGCCCTTGATTGCAGCGGAGTTGGAGAAAAACTACGGTATTCAGACCAAAGTTTTAAAAGCCACTCCAGATCAAAATTCCGAAAAAAACATCCCTGGACTGGAAAGCCTCAAAGAAGCGGATTTGGCCATCTTTTACCTGCGTTGGCGGCAATTGCCTTCCGATCAGTTGGCGTTAATCGAAGACTACCTCAAATCTGCAAAACCCTTGATGGGATTTCGCACCACTACACATGCTTTCAATTTCCCGAAAGGTGATCCTTCCGAGCGTTGGAATGCTTTTGGTGAATTTGCCCTAAATGCACCTCCAGGATGGGGCGGCAAGGCGGCACATACCCATTACGGCCACCAAAGTACTACCGATGTATCCGTTATCGAAGCTGCCAAAAAACACCCAATTCTGAGAGGCGTTGCACCAAGCTTTCATGCCAATTCCTGGTTGTACCGCGTACTGCCCGATTATCCTACCAAAGGCTCGGAGTGGTTGTTGATGGGGAAATCCGTCAATCCAGACAAAGCCGCCATCGAGAACCCAGTAGCCTGGACGGGTACCAATTCTTATGGCGCAAAGATCTTTACGACTACTTTAGGTCACCCCGAGGATTTTCAGGTAGAGGCTTTTCAACGCCTCATCATCAACGCCATCCACTGGGAATTGGGCAAAAAAGTACCCAAAAAATGGAAAGGTAAAATTGACATCAATGTGCCTTACCGGGGTATTGTCAAGTAACCTGAGTCCTTGCGCAGCGTTTTTAATTGATTTTCAAGACTGTAAACAATTCAAATAATGTCTTTTCCAATCAAGCCTTTTTTTTCCATCATCATCCTGATGTTTATGGTTTTGGGTTCGTTCCGCTGGCAACAACCCGAAACGCTCGATATAAAAGATGGTGCCCATATCTCCCTTATCGGCGGCAACCTCGGATCACGAATGATGAATTACGGGCATTTTGAAACCGAAATGCACGTGCGTTATCCTGAAAAATCCTTGCTGATCCGCAACATGTGCGATGGCGGTGATACACCAGGGTTTCGACCACATGCTTCCCGATTTTCTCCCTGGGCATTTCCAGGAGCTGAAAAATTCCAAACCGAATACGCCACCAACTCCGATAGTGAAGGCCATTTCGATAGCCCGGATCAGTGGCTCACGCGCCTCCAAACCGACGTTATCATCGCCTTTTTTGGATACAGCGAGTCGTTTCAAGGCAAAGCTGGGCTGGAAAACTACAAAGCGGAATTGGATGCATTTATCAAGTATACCTTGAGTCAAAAATACAACGGCAACTCAGCTCCGCAATTGGCCATCGTTTCTCCTACTGCTTTTGAAGATTTGACCAGCATCTACGATTTGCCAAATGGTGAAAAGGAAAACGAAAACCTGCTCCTTTACACCAAGGCCATGAAAGAGGTAGCACAGAAAAACAAAGTACAGTTTGTCGATGCCTTCACCCCCTCAAAGCAATGGTACGCAGAAACGGCTGATCCCTTAACCATCGATGGTGCTCAACTAAATGAAGCAGGATACAAAAAATTGGCACTGTTGTTGACCAATGAAATTTTTGGCAAGGTTGCCCCCAAAGCAGAAGCCAACCGTAGCCTGATCCATGATATGGTGACGGAAAAAAACTGGATGTGGCACAACGACTACAAGATTCCCAACGGTGTGCATGTGTACGGCCGCAGATACGACCCCTTTGGGCCGGATAACTATCCTTTCGAGATCGAAAAAATCCGCCAGATGACCACCATTCGCGACAAAGCGATTTGGTTGGCTGCGCAAAAAGGAGAGAAGATGGACATTGCTGCTGCGGATAAAACAACCCGCAGCTTGCCTGAGGTAAAAACAAATTTCAATCCCGAGAAAAACGGAAGCCTGAAATACCTCTACGGAAAAGATGCTCTCGATAAATTGAAAGTACCTGCTGGCTATAAAATTGAACTCTTCGCTTCCGAAGCAGAATTCACGGATATTGCCAATCCGGTACAAATGTCCTTCGACAACAAAGGCCGCCTCTGGGTGTCTACCATGCCCGGCTATCCACACTACAAACCCGGTGATTCCAAGCCCAACGACAAATTGCTCATCCTGGAAGATACCAATAACGATGGCAAGGCAGACAAACAAACCGTTTTTGCCGAAGGTTTGCACCTCCCACTCGGTTTTGAATTGGCACCTGAAGGCGTATACGTCTCTCAAGGAACCAATCTGAAATTGTACACCGATACCAACGGCGACGACAAAGCTGACAAAGTTGAGATCATCCTCAGCGGCTATGATGACCACGATACCCACCACAACAGCCACGCGTTTTGTGCCGATCCATCCGGTGCGATCTATTCTGGCGAAGGCGTGTTTTTGCACACCAATGTCGAAACACCATATGGTACCGTGAGGGCCACCAATGGCGGATTTTACCGCTACAGTCCGCAATTGCATAAACTGGAAAGAACCGCTCAGTTGGCCATCCCTAATCCCTGGGGCATCGCTTTTGACCACTGGGGGCAACCGTTTTTCGCTGAAACTTCCAGTCCTGATGTGCGCTGGATGATGCCGGGCACTGTACTGCCCCGCTACGGTGAAGCCACCCACAAAAGTGTGCAGCTGATCGAAAAAGACCACATGGTGCGTCCTACTTCTGGGTTAGAGTTCATCTCCAGCCGTCATTTTCCAGATGAAGTCCAAGGAGATCTGTTGCTCAACAATACCATCGGATTTTTGGGCACCAAGCAACACCAGGTCATGGATGATGGAACGGGCTACAAAACCAAGCACCGCCAGGATTTACTGGTATCCGAAGACCGGAATTTCCGCCCCGTAGATCTGGAGTTTGCTCCGGATGGCTCCCTCTACATTGTAGACTGGCACAACATCCTGATCGGCCACATGCAACACAACGCCCGTGATCCCCTGCGCGACCACGTCCATGGCCGAATTTACCGCATCACTTACCCCTCCCGACCACTGGTCACCCCTGCAAAAATTGATGGGGCCAACATCGAAACCCTGCTGGACAACCTCAAACTGCCCGAATACCGCAGCCGCTACCGCACCAGAAGGGAACTAAGGGCCAGAAAAGCCGCGGATGTTTTGCCAAAACTGGACAAATGGCTCAGCGCTCTGGATAAAAACGACCCGCAATACGAGCATTACCAATTGGAAGGCCTCTGGGTAAGCTGGGGCTTGAACAAAGTAAACCAACCATTATTGAAGCAACTCTTGAATGCCAAAGATTACCGGGTCAGAGCAGCGGCGGTTGAAGTGCTCCGCTTTACTGGCCATCAGGTCAAAGACCAGGCGGAATTGCTGATGCAAGCGGTCAAAGATGACAACAGCCGGGTACGCATGGATGCCATTGTTGCTGCATCCTGGATTGGCCCAGAAAAAGGCCTACCGATTCTGGAGGAGGCCAAAAAGAAACCCCTAGACGATTGGATGATCCATGCGCATGAAACCGCAGTAGCCCACTTGAGCGGCAAAGCGGTGAGCAAGAAACAGGAAGTATACAGCACCACCAACCTCAAGGGCAAAGATTTTGAACTGTTCAACCAGGGCAAGGCCATTTATGCCAAAGAGGGCTATTGTGCCACCTGCCATCAGTCCGACGGCAAAGGGCTGCCGGGGTCTGGTTTTCCTCCTTTATCAGGCACCGAATGGGTAACGGGCAGCGAAGATCGACTCATCAAAATTATCCTCAAAGGATTCATGGGGCCGATTGAAGTGAACGGCAAAAGCTACGAAGGCCAGGTACCTATGACGCCTTTTGAAGGCTTACTCAAAGACCAGGAAGTAGCGGCAATTGCCACCTACATCCGCAATTCTTTTGGCAACAAAGCCTCCGTGGTGCAAGCTGAAAAAGTAGCCCAAATCCGGGCGGCTTTGAAAAAGAAAAAGGATTTTTACCAAAGCAGCAAGCTGCTGAAGGAACATCCGTTGGAGAGTAAAACGGGGAAATAACATTTAAACAAAAAAACACCACAATGGAACTATCGATACACAACTGGATGCGCGCCGAAACGATTGAAAAAACGGTGGAAAGAATTGCATCGCTAGGTTACGAAAAAATTGAAATCCAGGGTACTCCAGAAGCTTATGATACCAAATATGTTGGCCAATTGCTCAACGACCACGGCATGTCTTGCTGGGGTTCGGTGACGCTGATGCTGGAAGACCGCAACTTGTTGGCGAAAGACGAAACCCAGCGGGCTAAATCGGTGCAGTACGTCAAAGACGTGGTGACCATGGTCAAAGAACTCAATGGCACCATGGTATCTGTTGTACCTGCCACTGTGGGCAAAATCATCCCCGACGGTCGCCCCGATGAAGAATGGCAATGGGCAGTAGAAGGCATGCAAGAAATTTATGCATACTCCGAAAGCCTGGGTATTTTGCTCGGCATCGAACCTATCAACCGTTTTGAAACCTATTTCATCAATCGTGGTGATCAGGCACTGGCTTTGGCCAAAGCAGTAGGACCCAATTGTGGGGTTTGTTTGGATACTTTCCACATGAACATTGAAGAAGACGACATGTTTGAAGCCATTCGCCGGGCCAAAGGTAGGTTGGTAGGTTTTCATGTGGCCGACAACAACCGCATGGCACCTGGTATGGGCAAACTGGATTGGAAAAAAATCATCGCCACCCTGCAAGAGATAGGCTACAATGAGGTGTTGTCGGTAGAGTTTTGCTCGCCTTTGGACCGCACACCCGCCAATCCTTATCCCAATTCCATTGAAACCAATCCAGAAGGGTTGAGTCCTGAACAAAAGAAATTCCTCGAAGACCACGGTAGTTCGGCGGTTACCGAAGAATTCTACACCATGTTGACCAAAAAATCTGTAGAAACACTTAGAGCGCTTATATGAAAATTACGAACGTAGAAGCATTTTGGCTTCGTTGTCCCATACCCAAAGAAAAACAGCATTTCTCAGACTACGGATTGCTGACCGATTTTGACATGACCCTGGTGGTTATCACCACTGAAAGCGGCTTGCAAGGTTTTGGCGAAGCCAAAGCTGCGGTAGGCTCATCAGGAGTATGCGCCTCAATTGTAAGTTGCGTTGAAAACGAACTAAAACCACAACTGATCGGCAAAGATGCCCGCCATATTTCGCGCATTTGGGAACACATTTACAACGGCACCCGCGACCATTACTCCTTGTCTCGTGGACGTAAATTTCCAATTTTGGGTCGCCGCGGGCTAACCATCTCCGCCATGAGCGGGGTTGATACAGCGTTGTGGGACTTAAAAGGCAAAGCACTGGGTGTTCCAGTTGTGGAGCTGTTGGGTGGTGCTTGTCGCGACAAAATGGAAGCTTACGCCAGCGGTGGTTGGGCCAATGCCGACAAGATCGGTGAGCAGCTCAATGGCTACATCGAAAAAGGGTTCAATGGCGTAAAAATGCGGGTCGGCATCATGGATCAAACCGTAGCTGCCAGCGTAAAACGGGTCAAAGCAGCCCGCGAAGCCATCGGAGACCACATCAAACTGATGACCGATGCCCACGGTACTTTCAGCGTACCTGAAGCCAAACAGTTTTGCCGGGGTGTAGAGGATTGCAATCTGTACTGGTTTGAAGAACCCATCAGCCCCGATAACCGCCACGGAACTGCCGAAGTACGCGCTTCTACGGCCATCCCGATTGCCGCTGGCGAAAGCGAGTATACCGCCTTTGATGTGCGGGATTTGATCGAAGTTCGTGCATTGGATGTAGTGCAACCCGATTCAGCCATCATCGGTGGCATTACCGAATCGATGCGGGTAGCGCAATTGGCGCATACCTATCAATTGGAGCTAGCGCCACATTGCTGGGGCTCGGCATTTTCGTTTATGGCGGGCGTGAATGTGGCTTTTGCTTCACCCGCAGCGGTGGTGATCGAGTTCTCTTTAGGCGGCAATCCAATGATGTACGACTTGGTCAACGAGAAAATAACGGTTGAAAACGGAATGATTGCGGCACCAACTGCGCCAGGATTGGGGTTGACCCCAAACTGGGATTTTGTGCATGAATTCAAGCAAACGATACAATAGTTCAGCCTAAAACTGGCTTTAAATACCTACAACAATGGCAAAAGCAATTGGCATCAATCACGTGGCCCTCGTGGTAAGCAACCTCGAAGCTGCCTGCGAATTTTATGAGAAAGAATTGGGACTTGAAGTGATCCCTGCTTTTTTATTTGACTACCCAACCGCCTTTTTCAAAATCAACGAAACCCAACAGCTTCACCTCACCGAATGGGAGGATGTGTTTTCGTTTCGGGGGCACATCTGCATGCAGGTAGATGACATCAACGCCACTTTTTGGCGCATGAAGGAATTGGGGGTAATCGATACTTCTCCCTGGGGCAAGGTACGCCAATTGCCAGACGGGCCAATTCAGATGTTTGTCCGCGATCCTTCTGGCAATTTATTGGAACTGTCCTGCAAGCCAGGTTCCGAAATTGACCCGGCCATTTTTGAAGATGAGTTTTTTCAGGCTGGAATCTATGTTTCGGGGCGCAATGATTTCCGGGGGTATAAAACCGCAGACGCGACGCTGTACCACAACTGATGAAAAAAAACATTCTACTCCTGGAGACAGTTGCCGAAGCAGCCAATCAGCTGCTTTTGGACGCTGAAGATATCGTTGTACATACCGCTTTTGCCGGATTACCCTCTGCTGAAATCCTCAGCAATATTGATGCGGTCATTACCCGGGGACTGGGTCAGGTAAACCAGCAATTGCTAGATGCTTGCCCACAGTTGCAAGTGGCCGCCCGCTGCGGCGTGGGCCTCGACAATGTAGATGTAACCGCAGCAACGCAAAGGAAAATCAAAGTGGTCAATGCCCCGGGATCCAATGCTGCTACTGTAGCCGAGCACGCCATCGCCTTGATGTTGATGTTGCAACGCAATCTTTTTCAGGCGCTGAACGATGTCAAATGTGGAAACTGGGCAGCACGCAGCACCTTCAAAAGTGACGAGGTGGGGGAAAAAACTTTGGGGATTCTGGGACTGGGCAACATCGGACTGAGAGTGGCCAAGATCGCTGAAGCCCTGGGAATGCGCATCATTTATTGGTCACAGTCGCCCAAATCTGTGCCCTATACCTACGTTTCAAAAGAGGAACTCCTAGCCAACTCTGACATTGTTTCCATCCACGTACCCTTGACTACCGAAACCGAAAATTTGATCAACGCAGAAGCACTAAGCAAAGTCAAACCTTCCTGCATCCTGATCAATACTGCCCGTGGGCAAATCGTGGATAAAGCAGCGCTGGTAGCTGCACTCAACACCGGGAAGCTAGCCGGCTATGGTGCAGACATACCTACTTCGCCAGCACCTGCAGCAGATGATCCTTTAATTGCCCATCCCAAGGCACTGATTACTGCCCATGTCAGCAGTTTGACGGCCACCACTTACCGCAACATGTGCATAAGCACCGTGAGCAACGTATTGGCGATTCTGCGGGAACAAGCGCCGCAACCAGGTTGTATTTTTAATTTAAAAGACCTTTAATCCATAAGCTATGAACCGTTTAGCAAAAGTAAGTTTCTACCTGTGGTTGCCCTTGATATTGTTGGGCGCGGGTTCCTATCGATTTTTTCAGCATCTTTCTCCAGCTGAAATAAAAATCAACAACCTGAAACTGCCCACTGATTTTGTAGCGGAGCACATTTACAGCCCGTCGGAAAGTCAGCAAGGCTCCTGGGTATCGATGTGTTTTGATGACAAAGGCCGAATGTTGGCCTCGGATCAATACGGCGGCATTTATCGGCTTGAAATACCTGCTATTGGTTCAAAAGACTTGACACCCAAAATCGAGAAAATAAAGCTCGAAAACGATACCCTCAACTTCGGGGCTGCTCATGGGTTGTTGTATGCCTTCAACAGCCTGTATGTGATGGTCAACAACCGTTCGGGTAAAAACCTGCCCAAAGGATCGGGCTTTTACCGGCTGCAAGATACCGACGGCGATGACCAATTCGACAAGTTGACGCTGCTGAAAGCCCTGGTAGGGGAGGGCGAACACGGCCCACACAGCATCAAACTTTCTCCGGATAAAAAATCGCTGTACGTGATTTGTGGCAACTACACCGATTTACCACAAATGGACGCTTACAAACTGCCCGCAACCTGGAAGTACGACAACCTTTTTCCTGAAATCAAAGACCCACGCGGACACGCCAACGACCGCAAAGAACCGGGAGGCTGGGTAGCCAATGTCAACCCGGAAGGTACCAAATGGGAGCTGATTTCGGCAGGTTACCGCAATCCATTTGATCTGGCTTTCAATGATGTAGGTGATCTCTTTGTGTACGATGCAGATATGGAATGGGACTTTGGTTTGCCCTGGTACCGCCCTACCCGGATTTGCCACGCCACCAGCGGCTCTGAATTCGGCTGGAGAACAGGCGATGGCAAATGGTTTGCCAATTATCCCGACAATTTGCCCCCCGTCATCAACATCGGCCAAGGATCGCCGACCAACCTGTTGTACGCCAAAGAAGCCAAATTTCCTGCCAAGTACAAACAAACCCTGCTGGCATTTGATTGGAGTTTTGGCATCATCCACGCCATTCACCTCAAGCCTAGTGGTTCTACTTATACCGCTACCCGTGAGGAATTTTTATCGGGAGTACCCTTGCCCTTGACCGATGGGGTAATTGGCCCCGATGGGGCATTGTATTTTTTAACCGGAGGCCGCAGGCTTGAATCGGATTTATACCGTGTGTATTACAATGGCTTGGAACCTACGGCCAGCACCGAAATGACCCCGTTGACGGAGGAAAACAAATTGCGCCGAAAAATTGAAACTTACCATACCCCGGGTAATGCAGACGCAATTGATGCCGTTTGGTCTTACCTTGGTCACCCTGATCGGGACATTCGTTATGCTGCGCGAATCGCAGTTGAGCATCAGGCTGTCAATACCTGGAAAGCCAAAGCCTTGGCCGAAACCAACCCGGTGGCGCTTACCCAGGCGATGATTGCCCTGGCGCGTTGTGGTGCGGAAGGTGATAAGACGGCCATTGTGAAGGCTTTAAACGGGATCAACTTCAACAAACTTCCTTCTGGCCGTCAATTTGACCTATTGCGTGCCTACGAATTGGTCTTCACCCGGATGGGAATGCCCGAAACTGCGTTGAAAAATCAAATTGCTGCTTTGCTGGATGCCCATTACCCCAGCAATTCCGATGAATTCAACAAAGCGTATTGCCGTTTGCTCGTTTTTCTGGAAGCCCCCTCGGTTTTGCCAAAAACACTGGCTTTGATGGAGAAAAAAGAGCAACTCAGCCTCAGCGAAGGACTTGCGACAAGCTCTGAAGACCTGATTTTGCGCAACCCCCAATACGGCCTCGACATTGCCAAGATGTTAGAGAAAAGGCCTGACGCGCAACAGATTTATCTGGCCATGATGCTGGCCAAAGCCAAAGTAGGTTGGACTGATGAGATGAGAGCAGAATATTTTGTCTGGTACAAAAAAGCCTTTGCGTACCGAGGCGGCAACAGCTACGTCGGTTTTATCGACAAAGCCCGGAAAATTGCCTTGGCCAATGTTCCCGCCAACAAGAAAGAATTCTACGATAAACTTTCCGGTGGCGACCTATTGACTGAATCCGGCAACGACCTCGCTGAAGCGGATTATCCCAAAGGTCCTTGGAAAAACTACAAACTGAAAGACATGGACACCATTTTTACCGCCGAGCTTACCCAACGAGACTTCAAGCGGGGCAAGGCGATGTTTGTAGCCACCACCTGTTCGAAGTGCCACGCCATGAAGGGCGAAGGTGGCAACATTGGCCCCGATTTGACTCAGATTGGGACCCGATTCAGCACCAAAGACATCATGGAAGCAATCATCGATCCGAACAAAACGATCTCTGACCAATACGCTGCCACCCAGTTTCAGCTCAAAAACGGTAAAAGCCTGGTGGGTAAAATTGCCAATCAAGACAGTAAATTTTACTACGTTTCACAAAATCCCTATGCCCCTGATTTTTTGGTCAAAGTCAAGAAGAAGGATGTGGTTTCCAAAAACTATTCTACCATCTCCTTGATGCTCCCTGGCTTGATCAACCCCTTGAATAAAGAGGAATTGAAGGATTTGGTGGCGTACTTGAAGGCTGGGGGTGATAAGGAGAGTGGGGTTTTCAGAAAGGAGTAGGATTTCCTTTTTTTCTGAGTGATGGTTCAGTATGAATGTATAGCTTCCGAAGCTTTACATTTGCACGCTCATTTTCAACTCATCCCGCACTTATTCACCACGCTTTCAAAAAAAATCCTTTTCTTTGCGGAGAATTTCAAAATTTGGGTCAAATTTTTTGAAAAATCCTATCATAATGATCAAGATCCTTGCCAATGATGGCATCAGCCCAGACGGTCAAACACTACTTGAAGAAGCGGGTTACGAGGTAGACACTACCCGAATTCCACAAGCAGACTTACCTGGTGTAATTGGTCAGTACGATGTACTGATAGTACGCAGTGCAACCAAAGTCACGAAGGAAGTTATTGATGCAGGTACCAGCCTCAAGATCATAGCACGTGGTGGAGTTGGCTTGGACAATATTGATACGGACTATGCCCGCTCCAAGGGGATCACTGTATTCAATACCCCAGCTGCGTCTTCTCAAGCGGTAGCAGAATTGGCTTTCGCACACATGTTTAGCTTGGCACGCTTTCTGCACGGTTCCAACCGGGCCATGCCAGTAAGCGGTGGTACCGAGTACGACAAACTGAAAAAGAAATTCTCGGATGGCATCCAATTGCGTGGCCGTACCTTGGGCATTCTTGGCTTTGGCCGGATTGGACAGGAGGTAGCACGCATCGGAATTGGATTGGGCATGAATGTACTTGCGGTTGATCCAATGATTGAAGAGGCACGTATCGACATCAAACCTTACAACAGCGAATACATCACCATGGCGGTAAGTGTTCCTACTGTTGATATGGATGAACTGTTGGCTAAGTCCGACTTTATTACCCTTCACGTTCCGTTTAGCGGTGGTACTCCAATCATCGGTAAAGCTCAATTCGACAAAATGAAGAAAGGCGTTACCCTGATCAATACTTCCCGTGGTGGAACGGTGGATGAAGAGGCACTGTTGGAAGCTTTGGCCAGCGGTAAAGTAGCTGGAGCCGGATTGGATGTATTCGATTTCGAACCTTCTCCGCGTCCAGAAATTTTGACGCATCCAAATATTTCATTGACACCACATATTGGTGCATCTACACTTGAGGCTCAAGCGAATATTGGTCTGGAATTGGCAGATCGTATCTTGGCCTTCTTCGGAGACGACAAATAACAATTACAGAGACGTGGTTGATCGCGTCTTGATGATAGAAAGTAGGGACGCGATCAATCGCGTCTCTACTTGATCATTTTCATAAAGGTGCCGACAAACCAGTTGGAATCGGCCTTTACCAGAGTATCCAGCGTAGAATCGGCTTTGCTGGAAAACAGTTTGATCTCTTTGATCATCCTCACAAATTCCTCTGCTTCAGGGGTATTGTTTTCAACGCTTGACAGTTCGTCCAATACTTTTAGCATGGGCTCTAGTTCCTTCTTTTTGCGTTGAATGATGATGTTTTTGACTACCGTCCACATGTCTTTTTCTGCCACAAAAAATTCTTTGCGTTCACCAGCTTTAAGCTCTTTATACACCAATCCCCAGTCGATCAGCGCACGCAGGTTCATGTTGGCATTACCGCGAGAAATCTTTAGTTCATCCATAATGTCATCAGCACTGAGCGCTTGTGGGGCAATCATCAGTAATGCATGGATTTGGGCCATGGTACGGTTTACACCCCAGCTAGAGCCAAAAGCTCCCCAAGATTGCAAAAATTTATCCTTTCCTTCGGGCAGGTTCATTTGTCCAATAGTTTCAAAATTTCTTGAAAGTAAATAATTAAATGTAAAAAAGGATACTATTGTTTAAGATTGGTGCAAAAATGGCGTTTTTACTATTGTTGCAGGCAAGTTTTTCCCACCGATGGAAATGAATATCTCTATTCCAGGTGTTGCGAACTCAGTTTTTACGTAACCCATACCAATAGGTTTGTTCAAAGTAGGAGACTGCGTTCCAGAGGTTACTTTTCCAATAGACTGTCCTTGAGCATCCAGGATTTCATAATCGTGACGGGGAATACGGCGATCCTCCAACATAAATCCCACTAACTTGCGACTGACCCCTTCATTTTTTTGCGACTCAAAAATACTTTTTCCGATAAAACTGGGCTTGGCAAGTTTGGTGATCCAGCCCAATCCCGCTTCCATTGGAGAGGTCGTATCGTCAATGTCGTTGCCATACAAGCAGAATCCCATCTCCAAGCGCAAAGTATCGCGTGCACCCAGGCCAATTGGCGCGATGTCACAATGTTTTCCTGCTTCAAAGATGGCATCCCAGATTTCGGAAGCTTGACTATTTTCTACATACAATTCAAAACCACCGGCACCGGTATATCCCGTTGCAGAGACCAATACATTGTCGAATCCAGCAAATTTCCCTTTGGCAAAATTGTAGTACTTGATGCGTGACAAGTCAATCCCCGTAAGCGGCTGAAGGGTTTGCAAGGCTTTGGGCCCTTGTACCGCAATCAATGCCGTTTGATCAGAAATGTTGATGACTTTGGTGTCAAACCCGCGGATGAATTCTGCTGTTGGCTCCAGGTGCGCATTGACCCAGTTCCAGTCTTTTTCGATATTGGAAGCGTTGACTACCAACATGTACGCCCGCTCACCATCAGCGCAGTTGTCTTCTGGTAGGCGATACACCAACAAATCGTCGATGAGTCCGCCATTGTCATTGGGCAAAGAAGAATATTGTGCCTGACCAACCCCAAGCTTCGAAGCGTCGTTGGTCGTAATGTGTTGGATCAGTTCCAGGGCCTGTTTTCCACGTACGATAAATTCACCCATGTGTGAAACGTCGAAAACACCAACGCCGTTGCGAACGGTTTGGTGCTCTTCTTGAATACCCGTATAGGAAATGGGCATATTGTAGCCGGCAAATGGTGCCATCTTGGCCCCTAATGCAATATGTTTTTCTGTGAGTGGTGTGTTTTTCATGTTTGGGTTGTTGTATGGCAATAGCAAGAGCGCCAATTGCCAACTGGTTAGGTCAATGCCGTTATTGAATACTGATTTTTTTGATGACGTCGCCGATTTGCAAATCGTGAACAACACTCATGCCATCAATTACCGTAGCGAAGATAGTGTAATTTCCATCAAGATGAGGAGCCGGGGAATGAGTGATGAAAAATTGTACACTCTCTGTATCCAGACCTGCGGAGGCCAATCCGACCATCCCTTCATTGTCGTACCGAACGGGAGCGGGTACTTCAGTGCGAAGCGTAAAATCCAGACTTCCGTAACCATCGCCACGAGGACAACCTCCTTGCGCTACGAAATTGGGGACTACCCGATGGAAGGTTTTGTTTTCATAATACCCTTTGCGTGCTTGCTCTACAAACATTGCAACGGAGCCAGGCGCTAGTTCAGGTAGCAATTGAATCCGAATGGTGCCCTTTGTCGTGTTGATGACGGCTACTGGCCGTTCGCGCAGACTGGACAGGGTTTCCCAGTTGATGGGGTGCTTTTTGGGGTCGGTTTTAGGAAGGATAGGGGTGGGTTCTCCCTTTAGGAAACTGCGGGTTTTTAGGATTTCTCCATAGGTTTCTATATCTCTGGGCATTTTCAGACTGGTAAGTAAGGTATCCAGAAAACCAACCTGAGGGAAATACTGCCCAAATTTGCGTTGAGGTACCCGCAGCGCTTCTGCCGCAATGGCCATGACACCTGCATCTTTGCTCAGTAAAGCCTGTTTGAAATAAATGGACAATTCTTTGCCTGCTTTTCTCCAACCGAGGCCAAAAAAGCGCTCAAAATCTGGACGAGAAGCAATTTTTTTCAAAGCATTCCAGGCCGCACTGCGTACTACAGGACTTTTTACTGCAACAGCTTGTTGTTGCAGGTAGCGGAAATTCCAGCCAAACTCACTTAATGCATCCAGAAATGCAGCTCTTTCCTCTGGTGTCTGGCTTCGCTCATAACGGCGGCGGCACTGAAAATTCATCATTTCGCGGTAATCAGCGTACAATGGCGGCAAAAATCGTTGGGCAGCAGCATAGAGGTTGGCTTGTACCGACCAAATCAAGGTAGAATCTTTGGCAAGCTTCCAATAAAAAGTGGCATCCCGCCCTTGCCCATAAGTTGCCAGCGTTTTGGCGGCTGTATTGGCCACATGGGCATTCGGATCGCGGAGTGCATTAAACAACGCTGCGCGGGTGCGTTTGTAATCTAATTTGCCCAAAGCCTGCACAATGTTGATGCGTACTCGGTAATCGGGTTCTTTGGGAAACCAATGTACAAGGGTATCAACAACGTAAGGCTTGGTGGTTTTGCCCAAGCTGCTGGCCATGGCCATCCGTACAAAAGGATTTTTTTCTTTGGGTGCCAAAGGAGCCAACTGAGCAGCAAATGTATCGAGTTGAACCGCAGCTCGGGCCAGGAAAGATGCAGAAATGTAATGCACACGAGGAGAATATTGGTTGTTGACCAACATTTCTACCATTCTTTTGGTGGCACTACTATCGGTAATACCCCTAAGGCCAAAACGATAAATTCCCCAGGCCAGTCCTTCCTGTAATGTGGAATCTCCAGGCTTGTAAGTGCTGACCGCACTCATTTGTTGAAGCGATTTTTTAGAGCCGCATTTGCCGACTGCTTCCAGAATGGCAGCATTTACCTTCATAGAAGTGCCGGTACTGTCGAAGCGATCAAATCCACTGAGGAGTATCGCCTCCGCAGCGCTACTGCGGGTTTGTCCCAACGCGTATGTTACCGCAAAACGCACATCAGGAGATTCATCTTTGAGTAACTCGCCCAATTGCTCAACAACAGTGCTGTCTTTGATAGAGGCAAAAGCCATCGCTGCTGCATAACGATAAGAGGGATCAGCGTCCCTTAAAAAGAAAAGTAAGCTGTCGGTATTGCGTTGATCTTGCAATTGATAAATTTCCTGAGCAATATCATCGGCAAAAATATTTGTCCGGACAATGGATGAAGCTTTTTTTTCTTCAGGGGGAATACAATTGGTAAGCCCCCATAGGCATAATCCAAAAATGGCCAACTGACCAATGCGAGTGTACAACTTCATTCGAAGGTTATTTTTGCGCTCCAAAGCTAATTTCTCAATTGATTTCATCACCGAATTGATCCTCTTTGCCTGTACCCGTACTTTCAGGGGTCAAGTTCAAGCCTCCTTGGGTGTATTGGCTGCAATCCAGGGTGATCTTCAGGTCTCCGGGGGGGCGATAAAACCGCTTGTTGGAATCAAAACTAATTCCTTTAGCGCTTTCCAATTGCCGGATGAATTCCACAAAAAACGGCTTGGCCATTTTTGCCCCTTGCCCATAAGTCGAAGACCTAAAATGGATCCAACGGTCTTCGCCGCCTACCCAGGTACCCACCACCAAATTGGGGGTCATGCCCATAAACCAGCCATCGACAAAATCATTGGTCGTTCCGGTTTTGCCCCCTACATCACTTTTAATGCCATTTATATTGGCCGCATAACGCAGCAATTCCACCATCGCGTAATTGGGAGCGGGTTGAATGGCCTGTTCCTCCCGAACTTCAGATTCGTAAATGACTTTCCCCGTTTTGTCTTCAATGCGCAAAACCGTAGTAGGACGCACAAAAAGACCATTGTTGGCAAAAGTGGAAAAAGCGCCGGTCATTTCCATGACGCTCAAATCAGCGGCGCCCAGGCAAATGGCCGGACTTTTGGGGACGCGGTACTGACCATTAGGATAGCGCGTACTGCTGTCGATGCCCATGGCATGTACGAGCGTACGCACGGGATCGGTACTGCGCAAGAGTTTAATCAGATTGACCGATACCGAGTTTTTGGATTTGCGCAAGCCTTCCTTCAGGTTGATCAAACGCCCGGAATATTCATTGTTGAAGTTGCGGGGTGTCCAGCGGGAATACAAATTGAAATTGCCTTCTCCGGGTTCAATCGTTTGCGGCACATCGTATGCCAAGTAGCAGGGTGATAATCCATTTAGGGCTATCGCCGAAGCATATACGAAAGGCTTGAATGTAGACCCCACCTGCCGACTGATGCGAATGTGGTCGTATTGGAAGTATTTGGAGTTGATGCCACCCACCCAGGCTTTGACGTAACCACTGTTGGGATCAACAGCCAAAATTCCCGTCTGCAAAAACATCCGGTGGTATTTGATCGAGTCAATGGGCGACATGATGGTGTCTTTTTCAAAATTGCGCCCTGGTTCATAAGTGAATACCCGCATCCTGACCGGGCGACGGAAATCCCTTGTCACCACTGCTTGCAGGCGCCTCCATTGGTTGAGCAGCTCCGGAAAAGCAGGATGATTCATGATCTTGCGGTACTGTGCTGCCAGCGGAACGCCAATGATTTTTTGTTCAACCAGTTTTTCCAGGTACCCAGGTGCCGCATTTTCTTTTTCCATGCGATCAATTTCCCGATCGTCTTCGCTGAAGACTGTTTTGCCAAATACTTCCGCTTCAATTTGGCGGGTGATGTCCCCCAGGTAAAGATCGCGCAATACCTGATAGCGGTCGGTAGCCCGAACACTGTGGTCGAGGGCTGCCCGACGGGTTGCTACTCCGGGTATGTTGTTGTCAGCAGAACTTTTGTACTCCCAAGGATCTTTGCCACGCCATTCATTCCAGAAGGCTTTCTGTAGGCTGGACATGTGTTTGATCATGGCGCGTTCAGCCAGTCGTTGTATTTCTGGATCAATAGTAGTGTATATCTTGAGGCCGTCCCGGTACAAATCATAAGGCGTACCATCGGGGCGTTTGGCGCATTCCTTGCTGTTCAGGATGGTTTTTAGGTCTTGGCGCAATTCTTCGCGAAAATAGGTTGCGATGCCATCAATGTGGGAAGAACGCCTAAACTGAATGGCCAACTCCGTCACCCTGGCATCGTTGTATCGGGTTTCGGTGAGGGCACCATTTTTTACCATTTGGCTCAAAACAATTTCCCGACGTTTTTTGCACAATTCAGGCCGCCGCAAAGGGTTGAAATAGGCCGGATTTTGGAGCATTCCAATCAGCATGGCGGCCTCTTGTAGCTCCAGGTTTTTTGGTGTTTTGCTAAAATAAGTATCTGCCGCTGCTTTGATGCCATAAGCATTGTTGACAAATTCTGCCTTGTTGAGGTACATGGTCAGGATCTCTTCCTTGGTATACTTGCGCTCCAGGCGTACGGCAATGATCCATTCTTTGAATTTTTGCATCACCCGTGACAAACCAGAACCTGGCTTAGCGGTAAACAACAATTTGGCCAATTGCTGGGTAATTGTACTGGCTCCCCCCGAACTGCGGTCTCGCAGGAGGACAGTTTTGACCAAAACCCTCCCCAGTGCTTCAAAGTCGATACCTGCATGTTCATAAAAGCGCTTGTCTTCAGTGGCAATCAGCGCTTGCACCAAATAGGGAGAAAGTGAGTCGTAAGTGATAGGAATACGGTTTTCTTTGGCATAAACACCGATGGTTTCGCCAGTGTCTCCGATTACTTCGGATGCCTCTTCGCTGCGTGGGTTTTCCAATTCCTTCAATGAAGGCAAATCGGTAAAACACAGGAACACAAAAAACAACAATCCAAAGAGCAAACCATACAACGTAATGCGCCACATCCATTTCACAATGTTGAGATGGGTAGGGTGCTTTGCTCCACTAAAAAGATAATTGATAATTGTGCGCATAGATTTATGACTTTCACCACAATAGATTGGCTCCAAGGGTTCTTGTTGGAGCCAAAGATACAAATTATTTTATCCAATGTTCAACCTGCCAGTTGCTGGTAATAACGCAAACTTGCGAAAATTGCATCTGCATCAGCAGAACAGTTGATGTGCACTTGGCCGGGAGCGCCAATCAAGGAAAAATTGATCTTTTTTCCTTCGTTTTTCTTGTCGTTGCCCATTAAGTGCAGGTAGGCTGCAAAGTTTGCCTCATCGAGTACTTCATGACCATAAATCTGGATAAAAAAGGCACTGATTTCCTCCAGGTCTGCGGCACTAAGGAATCCTTGCTGTTGTGACAACCAGGCTTCACAAACCATCCCGATGGCAATGGCTTCACCGTGCAGCAAGGGTTCTGTGGTTTCTAGGGCAAAACTTTCTACAGCATGACCAATGGTGTGACCAAAATTCAGCGCTTTGCGCAGCCCTCTTTCAAACGGATCTACCTCCACCACGTGCTTTTTGATGAGCAAAGAAGGAACAATCAAATTTGGCCAGTCAACGGTATCCAATTGGCTGATGCCTTTAATCGTCGCCCATTGTGCTGCATCTTGAATCAAACCATGTTTGATGATTTCAGCAAATCCACTCCGCAACTCGCAAGAAGAAAGGGTGGTCAAAAAAGCAGGATCGATAAAAACGGCTTTGGGGTTGCAAAAAACACCAATGCTGTTTTTGACCATGCCAAAGTCGATTCCCAGTTTTCCACCAATCGAGGCATCAACTTGCGAGAGTAGGGTAGTGGGCACTTGTACAAAATCAACCCCACGTTTGTAGGTACTGGCACAAAAGCCGCCCATATCTCCAATTACCCCGCCACCGAGATTGATCACCAATGCCTGACGATCCAGTCCGGCATCAAGCATTTGTTGCCAAATTTGTTGGCAAGTGCCAATGTGCTTGTGTTGCTCTCCGGCAGGAATACTGATCAAATCAAACGATTGTCCATTCAATGCTTTGGTTAAAAGGGGCAAGCAATGGATTTGGGTATTCTCGTCGGCTATTACCAGGATTTGGGTATATTTCTTTAGAGACAGGAATTGTTGCCATCCTGTTTCAATTGGCCCTACATATATGGTATAGTCACTGAGTGCTATGGTTTGCATGGTGAAATTTTCATCAGAAGTTAACAATTGTCGCTTGTTGCGACTAGATTCATGCTCCAGGCTTCGGGTTTTCCCGCAAACAGCAGCTTGGTTTTGCTCCAGGTGCTTTTAAAGAGTTCCGATTGACGGTATTGTTCCAACGCATCGGAACTTTCCCAGATGCTAAACGTAAACATGACCTCCGGCTGCCCTTCCAGGCATAAGAGTTCCAGGTGTTTACATCCCGGAAATTGTCGAATCAGGTTTTTACTGCTTTCAAAAATGGCCAAAAAGTCTGCAATTCGGTCATCCTGAAAGGTCATTTTTACCATGCGTTTGAGCATAAGACTATCCTTTAAAGTCGATTTGAATGGTATCTTCCAATTTGAGTCCCAACATGCTGCTGGCTTTGCCCATATTGATGGCCAACTCTAAGTAATCCGCAGAATTGATCAAACACAGGTTCTCTCCAACCCCAACATCGTAGTAGTTGCGACTCAGTTTGAGGATCGGGTCATGTCGCTTGAAATAAAGCTCGAAAGACCGATTTTTACCTACCCGCTCAAACAGTTCTTTGCTGATGTTGCTGATGGCATTTTCGTATTGATCGATGTAAATTACGGCTCCCCGAATTCGGTTGGGGCTGATCACCGGTTGAAAAGTGATGCGTTGTACCATATCCAGTACAGGCTCCGCGAATTGATCAAAACTTTGGCCTTGTGTCAAGTGCCACACGGTTTGGGCAAAGACATCTTTGATGGGGAAAGCGCTTTCGGCGGGTACAGTCAATGAATAGACCGGTTCCTCCAACTGATCAAAAAGCAATGCGAACAAGCCATTATCGGGCGCAATGAAAAAATGCCCGGCATGGGCCAGCCCCAAAAAACGTTGCTCTGCGCTAGCCAGGTCATTCACCCCGATGAGGTGAATGGTGCCACTCGGAAAGTTTTTCCAGGTGTTGCGCAAGATGAAAGCGGCCTGAACGATATCGTAATTGTTGATGTGGTGTGAAACATCGACAATCTGTAAATCAGGCTTGGCGCACAGCAAGGCTCCCTTGACCAGAGCTGCGTAATAATCCTGTAATCCAAAGTCGGTGGTCAATGTCACGATGCCCATTCCCAGTAAGTTTTCCTTTTTTTATCGACAAACGAGATTTTATCCGCAAACGAGTTGCTTTGAACGGCGCTAAAATCTTAATTTTACCCAAGAATCAGGTAAAGCATGGAACAAAATTATCGTTTCAAGCCTTTGCTTGTATATCATTTCATTTTCAAACCCATTTTTGCTCATAAATAAAAACGACGGAGGGACTATTGAGCGAAATTATCTTAACCATTGACGGCGTTGATCCTCTGGAACTTTTCGGAGAGAACAACGTAAAATTAAACCTCTTACGCAAGGCTTTTCCAGAAATTACCATTACCTCGCGGGGTAATAATCTGAAGCTTGCCGGCGAAAAGAAGTACACACAAGCCGCTAAGGCAAAGTTTGAAGCGATGGTCAAATTGCTCAAAGAGCAACACGAACTCACCACTCAAACCGTAGAAGATTTGCTGTTGGGCGAAAACCTCTGGGAAACACGCCTTCCGGAATCTGACAACAACCGCACCATCTTGTATACCCGCGAGGGTAAACCCATTAAGGCCAAAACCAAAAACCAGCGCAGATTGGTGGAAGCGAGTGAAACGAATGACATCGTTTTTGCCGTTGGCCCTGCAGGTACAGGTAAAACCTACACAGCTGTAGCATTGGCGGTGCGGGCACTCAAAAACCGTAAGGTCAAGAAAATCATCCTGACCCGCCCAGCGGTGGAAGCGGGTGAAAGTCTGGGTTTTTTACCAGGAGACCTGAAAGAAAAAATTGACCCTTACTTGCGGCCTCTTTACGATGCATTGGATGACATGATTGCCCCGGATAAACTGGCACAGTTTATGGCCAATCGCATCATCGAGATTGCACCCCTGGCCTTTATGCGCGGACGGACGCTGGACAATGCCTTCATCATTTTGGACGAAGCACAAAACTGTTCTACGCTGCAGCTCAAAATGTTTTTGACCCGCCTGGGACCCAGCGCGCAGTGCATCATCACTGGTGACTTGTCGCAAATCGACTTGCCATTTAATCAAAAATCTGGCTTGTACCGCGCTTTGCACCTGCTGCGTCACGTGGAGGGTATTGCCGAGGTAGAGCTCAACTCGGATGACGTGGTGCGACACCGCCTGGTCAAGGAAATTATTAATGCTTACGAGAAATCGGATAAAGCATTGCGGGCCAGAGCAGAAAAAGAGGCTAAAGAAAACGGAACATTTGAAGAAGAGTAGGGAAACCACGTAGGGCTTGCCCTACGTCCCATTTTTTCAAAACCCAAAAAAGGAATAACAATGACATCAGAAGTGAACTATCTTGGTGAGCTCAGAACGAGCGCAATCCACCTTGCTTCTAGCAACACCATCATCACTGATGCGCCAGTAGACAATCATGGCAAAGGCGAGGCTTTCTCCCCAACTGATTTGGTAGCCACAGCACTGGCCAATTGCGCACTGACCGTAATGGGCATTGGTGCTCGCGAACGGGGCATTGATATGGATGGTGCACATGCGTCCATTACCAAGCACATGACGGCCAATCCACGCAGAATTTCCAAAATTGAAATGACGATTACTTTCCCAGTGGATAAAACATACGACAGCAAGGAAAAGCAAATTTTGGAGCAAATTGGTTACAATTGCCCCGTTGCCAAGAGCTTGCACCCCGATATCGAGCAAGCCATCACCTTCATCTGGCCTTAAGCCCCCAACCCACGACTTCAGTCGTGGGAAGGCACACCAAAAAACACCCCACGACTTCAGTCGTGGGCTGATGCACACCCCACCCCAAAATCTAAACATAGACAAACCCTGCAAACCAAACGCTGTCATGTACGCCATACACAAAAACACCACTACTTTAAGCGGCGAAATCACCCTTGCTGGCTCCAAAAGCATCAGCAACCGCACCCTGATTATTCGAGCCTTATGCGGTGAACCTTTTCCAATTGCACACCTGGCCAATGCCAAGGATACCGATCTGCTGCAAGGACTTTTGGCCAGTACCGAAGAAGTTCGGGACGCAGGAGCCGCAGGTACAACCTTTCGGTTTATGACGGCTTATCTTTCTACACAGGAAGGGACGCAGACTTTAACTGGAACAGAGCGCATGAAACTACGTCCCATTGGCGTATTGGTGGATGCGCTCCGTATTTTGGGTGCAAATATTGATTACCTGGAGAAAGAAGGCTACCCACCACTACAAATTGGCCCACCAGATAATTTCGGCATCAACAATAAGGTGCAAATCTCAGCAAGTACCAGTAGCCAATACATTTCAGCCTTATTGATGATTGCCCCTACCTTGCCCAATGGTCTTGAATTGGAATTGGTGGGTAAAATTGTATCCCGGCCATACATTGAAATGACCTTGTCTCAAATGGCCTATTTTGGTGTACAACATGAATGGGAAGGCCAATTCATTTGGGTAGCTCCTCAGCAGTACCAACCTCGGCCTTTTGTGGTAGAGGCAGATTGGTCGGCTGCATCCTATTATTATGCGATGGCTGCTTTTGCTACCGAGGTCGATCTACAGTTGAATGGTTTGTTTGAAGATAGCTTGCAAGGTGATGCAGTGCTTACCGAAATCATGACCAGTTTAGGAGTCAAAACTACCTTTAATGCTGGAGGCGTACATTTGAGCAAAACCGGAACTCCTCTTCCCGAGGTTTTTGAATACGACTTTCTGAAATGCCCGGATTTGGCGCAAACCATTGCAGTTGTTTGTGCGGGTTTGGGGGTAACAGGAAGATTTACTGGACTTGAAACCTTGCGCATCAAGGAAACTGACCGCATTGCCGCGCTGGATGTTGAATTGGCCAAAGTAGGGGTAAAGGTAATTGAGGAACCTCTAACTGCCGATGGAAAAGCTTACTTCCGGATCGAAGGCAAGGCAGTTGTCCCTTCTCATGCTCCAGAATTTGCTACTTACGAAGATCACCGCATGGCGATGGCATTTGCGCCCCTGGCTTTTATGGGCACAATCAAAATTCATGAACCAGAGGTGGTGGTAAAATCCTACCCGGATTTTTGGCGCGATTTACAGGCGATTGGATTTAGTGTGGGTTAATCTCCATAAAATAATTTGGTTCAACAACGATGCTTTCATCCAATGATTTGCGGTACCCGATGTGTACCCGATCAATGTAAACACCGGTTTTCATGTAAATGCTCACGGCCTCTTTGTTGTGTGCCCTTACCGTAGTGAGGTAAATATTGTTGTAGCGGGTTTGGATGTAATCCGAGTTCATAAATTCTACGATAAACGCAAAAATGCCTTTGGTTTTGTAGGCTGGATGTACGCCGAATCCAGTGCCTTTGGCTTGTCTTTGGCGGGCAAGTTTGAGTTTGAGCAGAAACAGGGGCGCTTTCCACCAATTCAATTTACCTTTTGCAAATTTAAGGTAAGGATTGATGTCTGGAAAAAAAGCGCAAAACCCAGCTGGTTTGTCGTCGTAATAAGCGATTCCTAAGAACTTGGGATCGATGATGTTTTTTACTTCGCCCATGAGTTTTTTGAACCCTTCGGGATCGGCAGGCCGGAAATGCTCGTAGTGGCCAAAGGCTGCATTGTATACTTCCGTAAAGTCGTCTGCATATTTTTCCAACTTGGCCGGAGTATACGTTTCAACTTGAATGTTGTTGTTGCCCGCACGAATGCGTTCAATTACTGCCCTAAGGCGAGAAAGGTCTATATCCACCGGGCGGCCCTTCATGGTCAGGATTTGTTCCCAGGCAATGTAGGCATTGGCCAAAAAGAGATCATTATAATAAGGTGGGTTGTAGGTTTCCTGAAAGAGCGGTGGATCGAAGCCGGTTTGGAGCAAGCCCCAAAATTTGTCTCTGCCTCCAAAGTTGATTGGGCCATCGATGGCCTTCATGCCTTTTTCGCGGAGATAAGTTTCCGCCGTTTCAAAAAGTGCCTGGGCATAATCGGGCTCATTGATGCATTCAAAATAGCCAATGCCCCCTAGAGGATAAGGCTGAATTTGATTGTTGCGGTGGTCTATGAATGCAGCGATACGCCCAGCAGGCTGGTTGTTTTCATCCAATAACACAAATGCTTTGGCCTCGCCGTGGTCAAAGGCATGGTTTTTACCCGGAGTAAAGGTTCCTTGTACGTCTCCTTCCAAAGGCGCAATCCAATTGGGATCTTTGGCATAAATCCGGTGGGGTACTTGATGGAATAGTTTCCAGTCTTTGGCTTCCTGGACTTCGATGATGGTCATGGTATGGTTGTTGTGGGGTGCGAAGATAGTTAGAGCAAATTATTTTTTGCGATTGCGTTTTAAATTCCCTCGAGGTAGTCTGCCTTTTTCCAGTTCAAAAGCATCCATATGTTCATCTTCTAATTCTTTTGCTTTGAGCCTGCCCATAATGCTGGTTAAAAGAATCCTTGCGATGTACCTCAACCAACCTACAGCAAGATTCATATCCCTTAGCTGTTCTTTTATCCTTTTTGAAAGCCCATCTTCTTCAATTGATTCTGAACTTATACCATATTTAAATACTTCTTCTTCTTGGTTATCCCAAACCTCGTACAAGTGATGAGGTTCTTGATTTTGATTAGAATTTCGATGCATAAACGGAGATTTAGGCCCAGCCCTCTTCGTTGCTGTAGGTTTCGTAATTGTATTTGGGGGTATGGACAAATGGCTTTTGTGTTTTCGCTTCATATGCCTCTGCAGCCAAGTACAAAAGGGCTTCGAAAGCGATTTCAAGAGGCATTTTTTCAGGATGCTGCAACACATCTAAGAAATACTCTTGCCCTTCGGCGACTACCGCACAACGCACGTAAAGAAAATCATCCACCGAAAGCCGCCCTTTGGGATGTGCATCGATAAATACCTTGGCATGTTGCTGCGTGTCCAGCAACCAAAGTTTTTCTGAAAGAATATCCTGAAACTGATGGATGTTGGCAATGGGCATTGCTGAAAGCCTCTGCACTGCTGGATGAATAATTAATTGGTCGTCATCAGCATTCGACCAATCTAGAACATCAATAATTTTCCAGAAATCCTCCTCCGAAAGCCAATTTTCTGGTCGCTTTTGGATGTGGATTTCTAAATTCACAGAACCAAATTGTTTTTTGAGGTCATTCAAAAAAGATGCATCCAAAGAATCGATATTGATGTTGAGGGTTGTATCGGTAGTGTGGTCGATCATAGCTTTGGATTATTGAGTCAAAATCTTTGATGAACGAGCTTTAGCCAATCGCATAATGTGCTCTAAAAGCATATAGCTTTCCAGCTCACTTTTCTCTTCTGAGTTTAAGCTTTCATTCTGGTTTCTAAAGAGTAAATCTGAAACTCTACTTTGTAGGCTTTCTGATGGTCTAAAAGCAATGACCTTTTCAGGACTGGTATCCGAAGCAATAAAATCAATGATTTCCTCGTAGGCAGTTGCAGCGTACATGTTTTCTTTTTTTCAAATTTACATCAAAAATTGGAATAGTCAAATGCTCGATGAAGTCCTGCTAATCGGGAATAAAAATTCAAAAAAAATCCGTTAATTTTTTTTGAATTCGAATCCGTATCCGTATCCGTATCATTGCCCTCGATAGATCATTGTTAATTTTTAAAACTTTATCACCATGTTGGATTTAATCTTGTTGGCATTGGGCTATGTAGCCGCGGCAAAAGGAAAGGGGATTATCGTCGCTGACGACATTGTCTTGTAACCCCTTTTGTGGTTGGGCTGGAAGGATTTCAGCCCAATCCTAAATTTATCGCTTTAATTTACCCAACTGAGTTAAAAACCACTCCTTCATGTGTGAAGGCAATGTACGAGAATTCGTAATTTGATTGGTTAACACTTCAATTCGTTTGTGATCGTTGAATTGAATTTTGATCAAGCGTTTGGAAGCGCTGATTAATTCTTTAAATGACATCTTGTGATACGCTAGCATTTTTTTGCGGTTGATATAAGCTCGCATGCTGTCTAGCAGGGATTCCAGCGCCATAAATTCATCTTTTTCATAATACAATCGGATCAGCATGGTTTTAGAGGTAAGGTTGATTAAGATGTCGTCGATGTCGAACTGGATTAACAAGTTTTGAGCACGATCATAGTCTTTTTGCTCAAAGTAAAGGCGGGCTAATGAGAACTTTACGAAGTTGTCTCGATATTCTAAGTGTAGAAAATTTTGATAGATTTCAATAAAATTATTGACCCAATCGAATTCTTTTAAAGTTGCAGCAATGGCGACAAAATTTCTAAAATTATGCGGGCTAATTAATCCACCTTGGGTAAATATACCTGCTTCCAGTCCTTTCGAAAAAATGTTGAATGCTTCTCTAGCATAATTGGAAGAACCTGTGTTCATTTTACCAATGCAGTAATTTAGAGCTGCCATGTATATGTCAAGCTTTTCAGAATCTGGAAGTTCGTCATCAAATTCCGAGATATCTTTTCTTACCTCGAAGTAATTGGATTCTATATTTGGGTTTTTAAACAAATGGTAAATGTCATAGTAAATCTTGATAATCGGTATTTTTAAAAAATTACTTCTCTCTTTCACGTGAATAAGGACAGGTTCTATTAAACCGAAATCATATTCGGTCCGATAAATTTTTTGATAAGTTATCATTCCGCAGGCAAGTTTTAATTTGCGTGCAATAAATAGTGTTTCCATACTATCCGACATCTCTTGAAAACGAGCTGCTCGAGATTTTTCACTAACCTCTTCTGACTTCTCGCGTTCTAATAAAAACGCCAACTCAAAATAATCCTCGTCTTTTTTTATTTTTGTTGAGTATAACTCTTCAACTAATTTGATGTTTTTAAGATAGAGTTTTGTCAGTTTTTTTTCACGATAGAGTCGTACTAAGTTCAACCGCTGTCGAGTCGTGTCATCTTGAAATGTTAAATAAATAAAGTACTTTTCAATCGCCTCCTGCAAAAAATGGATCACCTGACGCATTCTTGCGTCATCGTAAGCTTCTTTTGGATACAATTTTCGGTAAATTCGTTCTTTTTCCAGGCTTTTGTCATCCTCCAGGCGGTTGCCACTCGTTAGATACTCATATAATTGCACCACGTCGGAGCGCTGATTGTGGATCGGTGAAACCAGCCATTTCCGCAATTCGCGATTTTCTTTCTTCGAAAGTGAAGATAAAATGAGGATCAACTGACTATTTTGCATTGCTTCAAAAATATTTTTTCAACAGCGTTTTTATCGATGTAAAGATATAAAACATTGTCAATCAAATGCTATTAAAAGGAAAATACCATGCTGAATCAAAAGAAAAAGTACTTTTTTTTCAACAATCATCGATTTTTGTCTTTGTTCTCAGCGAAAAGAGGCTGCATCTTTGTATTGCATTCAGCAGTAAAGGAATTAGAATTAGCACTCATGAAACCTCGACCAACAAATAAAATGATCAATTTGCAAACGCTGGTAGTTGCGTTCATTTTATTCGTGGTGTCTGCTGGAGGTTTGAAAGCGCAAGGATGGCAGTTCAACTTTGGCGGTTCTAAAGAGGACGAAGGTTGGGCGGTCTTGCAAACTGAAGACGAAGGATTCATCGTAGTTGGATTCGGTGAATCCTTCGGCACAGACAACGACCAAAACATTTTCGTAGTACGTACCGATATTGACGGTACAGTTTTGTGGAACAAATACTATGACGAAGGTTTTCAGGAACAAGCAAGATCAATCATCACAACGGCTGATGGAAATTACCTCATCGTAGGCAACATTGTTGGCAAACCTGGCGAGAGGGAAAACATATATCTTTTGAAAATAGACCGCAAAGGCGGTCTGCTGTGGAGCAAGCAATTTGGTGGTGCAGGAAGCGAACGCGCAAGCGACGTAGTCCTCGATTCAGACGGAGGGTTCTCCGTGATTGGAACCAGCAAAAACGCCACAGAAGAGGATGAGAACATTTTATTGGTGAAGTTCAATGCAGAGGGCGTCGCAAGCTGGTCTAAGACCTACGGCACAACCCGCAAAGACGAAGGCAAAGGCTTGAGTCGCATTGGAGAAGGTTACGCATTGCTTGGCAACACCCGCAGCGAAACTGGATTCGACAATAACATCGTTCTCTACCGAGTTGACAAGTTGGGTAACATTATCTGGGAACGCCGGATTGCCAATAGTTTTCGCGACGAAGGAAGAGCAATCATCACCACTCAAGATGGTGGTCTTGCCCTGACCGGAGTCATCAATGACAACGCGGATGCCTTGATCGTAAAATACGATGCCAATGGCAACCAACGTTGGATGCGCTCGATCGGATCTGAAAACATTGAAGAAGAAGCAAACGCCATCACCGAGTTGAAGGATGGAAGTTTGGTCATCACCGGCTTAAAACTGGCAAGTTCAGCAAATGTAGACCTTCTGGTCGCAAAAGTAGACGCCAAGGGCAACATACTATGGGAAAAAGCCATCGGCGATGCTGAATTTACAGAAGAAGGCCGGGATATTCAAACCACCAAAGCAGGTGGGTACATTATCACAGGGTACAACGGCCAGCTACTAAACACTTTCAATGACCTCATTTTGGTCAAAACGGATGGCGCAGCAAACACAATTACCAATCGCCTCAATGGCCGGGTATTTGTGGATCGCGACAACCAATGCGATTACGACAGCGGAGAGTCCCCCCTCTCTGGCTGGATTGTAAAAGCAAGCAAAGGAGTTGATGTAGTATACGGAACGACCAATAGCGAAGGGTACTACAGCATCCTGGTGGATACTGGAGTATACAACCTGAAAGTATTGCCGACCAACCGCTACTGGTCTACCTGTAATAGCGAGGGCGTAAATGTACGCTTGCGCAACTTTTACGACTCTTTGAGTATTGATTTTGGTGCCAAAGCTGCGGTCAACTGCCCCTTTATGGAGGTAGACGTTACGACTCCCTTTTTGGCGCCATGCAGCGAAGTTGATTACGCAGTGAACTACTGCAACACGGGAACGGTAACTGCTCAAAATGCTTATGTTGATTTGGCATTGGACAGCAAGCTGACTTTTCAATCAGCTACACTTTCCGCAGAGCAGTTGGCCAATGGGAAATTGCGCTTTCGTTTGGGAAGTGTACCTACCAATGGTTGCGGTTCTTTCAAGGTTAAAACTGCACTAGCTTGCAACGGCATTGCCAACGGGCAATCTGGACTGGTTGCAGCTACTGTTTTCCCGGATACGTTTTGTCTTGATCTTGACCCCCGCTGGGATCGTTCAAGCATTGTGGTGAGAGGCGCCTGTAAAAAAGACACGATCATTTTTGAAATCCAGAATATCGGCAAAGGCGATATGAAGGAACGCAAAAAAGGCATCATTGTGGCAGACGACGTCATCATGAAAAATGTTACCCCTAATTACCAATTGCAAAGTGGAAAAGCCATCCAAGTCGCAATTCCTAATCCGAATGGATCAACGCTCCGACTGTTCGCAGAACAATCGGTAGGACATCCAGGAAGAAGCCTGCCAACAGTGGCAGTCGAAGGATGCGCCGAAGAAGGCAAACCAATCATAACGGGACAAGTAACCCAGTTTCCTGAAAACGATCAGGATGCATTTGTCTCGATTGACGTACAAGAAATTTTAAGCGCTGTGCAGCCGGTGGCATTAAGAGGCCATCCCAAAGGCTATGGTAAACAAAGTACCATTGATGCAAAAACCGATTTGACATTTACAGTTATCTTCCAAAATTCCGGCAGAGATACAATTCAGCGTGTAGTGATCAGAGATACCCTGAGTCAGGCAATTGACCCCACCACAGTCATACCTGGAGCCAGCAGCCATCCCTACTTTTTAGAAGTATACGAAGGCGGTATCGTGAAAATTACATTTGATAGTATCAATCTGCTGCCCGCCAACGGCGGCACTGCGCAAAAAAATTACGGATATGTTGAATTCCGGGCATCCCAAAAACCGAACAACCCTACGGGGACGGTAATCGATAATCGCGCTACGGTGTATTTCGATTACCGTTTACCCTCCGGAACCAACACCGTACGCTGGCGGATCGATCACTTCCCTGATTTTGTAAGGGTTCTAACTTCTAGTCAGGAAGTGTTCGTTCCAGGTGTAAAAGTAGACATCTACCCCAATCCTTTTAGTGAGATGGTGACTTTGGAAGTCAAAGGCCGTCAATACGATAGACTTCAACTGAACGTCTATGATCTAAACGGAAAACTGGTTCAGCAAAAGTTCTTTAACAGCAATATTTGTAATGTTTATCGTGATCAACTTGCCGCCGGTATCTATACGTATCGGTTAGAATCTGAAGGGCAACTAATTAACACTGGTAAGTTGATCGTGCGGTAATCATAATCCCGTAAACTTTAAAAGGTTCCCTGCAAATAAAGCGGGGAACCTTCCATAAGCCAAGCTGTTTTAGGCAACAAAACTTGACATTAGTTCGTTCTAATAAAGATTTTTAGGTCGTCTTATTTTTTCATGAGATTATGATTTGTTATTAGCGTGAGGCCGTACATCAGAGTGCGGCTTTTTTTTTGCCCATAACTCAACGAATAGCGTTGAATTGTCATAACAAAATCATAATGGTACAAGTATAGGCACAATATTCCACAGTTGGAAAAAAATCATATAAAATAAACAAAAATACCATAAAAAGGGTAGGGGAAACCCTGAATGGTTGCCCCTATCCTTTTTATCAAAATTCCGCATTCCCAGGCGTACGCGGAAACGCAATCACATCCCGAATATTCGACATTCCAGTAATAAACTGCACCATTCGCTCAAATCCCAAGCCAAAACCAGCGTGCGGTGCTCCACCAAATTTGCGCAATTGCAGGTACCACCACAAGTCTTCTTCTGGGATTCCTACTGCGCTGATTCTTTCCAGTAAAACGTCATGGCGATCTTCGCGTTGAGACCCACCGATCACTTCTCCAATTCCGGGGAAAAGCACATCCATCGCCGCTACAGTTTTGTCGTCGTCGTTGAGGCGCATGTAGAATGCCTTGATTTCTTTGGGGTAATTCCGGACGATTACAGGCTTCTTGAATTCTTTTTCCACCAAATAACGCTCGTGCTCTGATTGCAAATCGATGCCCCATTCTACCGGGAATTCAAATTTCTTCTCCTTGTAAGGCTTTGATTTCATCAAAATTTCTACGGCCTCGGTGTAAGTAATCCGTTCAAAGGCATTGTCTACCACAAAGCGCAATTGCTCGATGAGCCCCAATGCCCGACGTTTGTCTTTTGGGAGTGTATTCTGTTCTTCAGCCAAGCGCTTGTCCAAAAGCTCCAGGTCTTCCAAATGATTTTCCAGGCAATAATTGATCAGGTACTTGGTGAATTCTTCGGCCAAGTCCATGTTGTCAACAATGTCGTTGAAGGCTACTTCTGGTTCGATCATCCAAAACTCGGCCAAGTGGCGCGGTGTATTGGAGTTCTCCGCCCGGAAAGTTGGTCCGAATGTATAAATCTTACCCAGAGCTAGTGCGGCAATTTCTCCCTGAAGCTGGCCAGATACCGTCAAATTGGTCGCTTTGCCAAAGAAATCCTGACCGAAATCGACACTGCCATCTTCAGCGCGTGGTGGATTGTTGACGTCCAGGGTCGTTACGTGAAACATTTCACCCGCACCTTCGGCATCGCTTCCTGTGATGATCGGTGTATTGATGTAAAAAAATCCCCGATCGTTGTAAAATTTGTGGATGGCAAACGCAATGGCATGGCGCAAACGAAATACCGAACTAAACGTACTCGTACGCATGCGGAAATGCGCATTGGTGCGCAAAAACTCCATGGTTTGTGCTTTGGGCTGCATCATGTAACCATCTTCAGGGTTACATTCGCCCAATACCTCGATTGAATCCGCCAATACTTCAACGGCTTGACCAGCACCCTGAGAAGCAATAAGTTGCCCGGTAATGCTCAAGCAAGCGTGGAATTTTATTTTTTTAACAATGGATTCGTCAATCTTGTCGGTATCCAATACAATTTGCAAAGTATTGGGGCTGCTACCGTCATTGAGGGCAATGAAGCGGTTTCCTCGGAATGCCCGAACCCAACCCATGATGGTCACATTTTCGTTGAGCGCAGGTTGCGCCAATACTTTAGCAATTTCAGTCCTTCTCATTTGCGTTTATTTAGGCGGGGCGAAAATAACGATAAAATTACAAAACCCAGTAATTATGGCGGATTTACAAAAACCGTTTGCGCAATTCGGGAGTAGGAATCATGCAACTTTCACTTTTGCCAAACCAGCGGTAGCGATTACTGGCCACCCAATTGTAGAGGCGATTGCGCAAAGCGCGAGGAATCAATTTAAAAACCAGCAATAAACGCCAGAACCCACCCAACCTTCGACAAATCTCCAACGGGACATCAGCATGGGTGAAAATCTTTCCGTTATCGTACAAAATCACGGTACTAAGTCTATCCACGGGCAAGTTGGTTTTGGTCATTATTTCCTGGCCAAATTCGGATTGCAGGGCTGCAAACTGGAATTTGCCTTGTGGATCGACGCTGATGGTGGTTTGCACAAATCCATTGCACAAATTGCAGACTCCATCAAAAAGAATGACTGGCTTCATGACACTTAGAGGTGTTGGTTTAATGGCTCAAGCAACGGGCTCAACCCATTCAGTTAAACAAACAAGGCTTGATACAGTTCCTCTACTTTGCTGATTGGGCGCAATTTGATCCCAAATCTTTTTTGGTCTAGCCCTTTGAGGTTGTATTTGGAGAAATAAATTTCTTTGAATCCAAGTCGCTCCGCTTCCTGGATGCGCTGTTCGATTCGATTTACTGCCCGAATTTCTCCCGAAAGCCCAACCTCTGCGGAAAAGCAAATGTTGCTGGGTACCGCTACATCTTCCAAAGAAGAGATAAGCGCACTGACAATGGCTAAATCGATGGCCGGGTCATCTACTCGAATGCCACCTGCCAGATTGAGAAACACATCGTTCATGCCAAAGGGCATCCCTCCACGTTTTTCCAAAACCGCGAGCAACATGCTTAAACGGCGCAGGTCAAAACCCGTGGCCGAGCGTTGGGGAGTGCCGTATACTGCCTTGCTCACCAGTGCCTGGGTCTCAATCAGCATGGGGCGCATGCCCTCCATTGTTGCTGCAACCGCGCTGCCACTCAAGTCTTCTTCTTTTTGAGAAAGCAACAACTCCGAAGGATTGGATACCTCTCGCAACCCGTTGGCTTGCATTTCGTAGATGCCCATTTCGTCGGTGGAACCAAAACGGTTTTTAATGGTGCGCAAAATGCGGTAAGTATAATGCTGGTCTCCCTCAAACTGGAGTACCGCATCGACAATGTGCTCCAACAATTTGGGCCCGGCAATTGATCCATCTTTGGTGATGTGGCCAATGATGAATACCGGAACGTGGCTGGTTTTGGCAAAACGTTGCAAATCTCCGGCACATTCCCGCACCTGAGAAATGCTTCCTGGAGTGGATTCGATGTAAGGAGATTGTAAAGTTTGGATGGAATCGATGATGAGCAGGTCTGGTTGGAGTTCACTCGCAAAGGCAATAATTTTGCTCACATTGGTCTCTGTCAAAATGTAGCAATGGTCTTGCGAATGGGGCAAGCGATCGGCGCGCATTTTGATTTGCTCTTCACTTTCTTCGCCAGATACATACAACACCTTGTTTTTTAACTGTAAGGTGACTTGTAGCAAAAGTGTGGATTTTCCAATGCCGGGTTGACCGCCAATCAAGATCAAAGAGCCGGGTACAATGCCCCCTCCCAAAACGCGATTCAGTTCGCTGTCAGGAGTAACCAGGCGCATCATGTTGCTGGCTTGAATATCGGTCAAAGCCACTGGTTTCGGGCTATCCAGCGGGCCTTGCTTGGGATTCCAGGCATTTTTTGCCGTCTCTTGAGGGGTTTCTTTAAAAATAATTTCCTCCTGGTAAGTATTCCATTCTCCGCAGGCAGGGCATTTGCCCATCCATTTTGGCGAGGTCGCTCCACACTCGGTACACGCGAATATCTTTTTTACTTTAGCCACGGTTTTGGTTTTGAAAACGAAAGATACAACACAAAATGATTAAAAAAAGAAATCATTCGGACTCCATATATTTTTATGCTTATTTTAGCGTTTCCAATCAAAGGAAAGTTTTTCTAGGCGTACACTTTTTCTAGCTGAGAAAAAGGAAAAAGTTGTTTGATATTTTGGAAAAAAGAATAGGAGAAAGAATTTTGTGTTACCACACAACAAAACCAATCTCCTATGAGCCGAAGCC
>Ga0247832_1000865_pt1 | contig 58509 bp, 64 predicted proteins | sample LaCruzMarch2015__10_FD_192407 | JGI IMG/M metagenome (GOLD analysis project Ga0247832, IMG submission 192407) | Freshwater microbial communities from meromictic Lake La Cruz, Castile-La Mancha, Spain - LaCruzMarch2015_4m | ecosystem: Environmental > Aquatic > Freshwater > Lake | place: Spain... | reverse complement strand
CCCCACAGCTCCCTGGGAGGCAGGACTCCCCATAGGGTCTACACTAAGAATCAACCCTGTTCCTCCCGCCCAGGATTAACGATGTCAGGGGCCACATCTGTCCAGTAAAAGGCACCCACCTCACAGTGCAACCAGAATCGATCGGCCAGCAGCAGGACTGATTTTACTACGGGTAATTTGGCTGGGTCTTGCAACCTACGTTTCGCTGTATGTTGCGTTGTCGAATGTTGATCCGTTCTTCTCGACTCCACCGTTGTGAAGCCAAGAACTGGAGGGATCAGCTCCAACGAACGACTGAGAAAGATGGTGCAGCGCAACAATCATGAAAAAGTCAAGCTCCCTATTCAACAGACGCAACCCAGGAAGGAAGTCTCAAGACTCCTCTGAGGCAAGTCAAGGACAACTGAAGCCTCATAATCTGCCTGCGCCTCCGCTTTGATCACAAACAAACCAGGTCCCTGGAGTTCAAGATGCAGTTTCATAGTCCTATCCAGCTACTTTTCCTTCCTGGTGCGACTGGCGATCCAGAAGTCAGGCAACCCGTTTCTGAGTTGCTGGTCCATCCTGCCGCTCAGATCTTCTTTGGGTGGCCAGGCTTCTCTTCCCTACCTGAAGATCCTGAGATTCGTGGCATGGATGATCTCGTCACCCGTGTTGTGGCCGTAATTGATCAACCCACTTTACTCCTTGCCCAGTCCATGGGAGGTGTTGTCGCTCTGCGGGCAGCGCTACAACGACCTGCGCTCGTTACCCACCTTGTCATGGCGGTCACATCGGGAGGTCTGGATACCACTAATTCGATGCACAAGACTGGCGTCCATCATTCCAGCAGGCTAATCCAACTACTCCATCCTGGTTCACGGAAGAACGATCAGATCTGTCCCTGCAACTCAGCTCTGTTGTGGCGCCAACCCTGCTGCTTTGGGGCGATCAGGATCCGATCAGCCCGGTTGCACTTGGCCAACGACTCGCAGACTTGTTAAATGATGCCAGCTTGCATATCCTCAATGGAGGCACGCACGAGCTGATCCGGGACAATCCCGGTGCTGTGTCCTGCATGATAGATCAGCACCTCAGCAAGACTGGTCCACGTTTGACGAGATGATCCACCTGCCGCTTCACTGGAAGTGGTCAGACGTGGAATAAAGCGCTTCTGAACACAGGTGCCCCCATGATTAAACACTTTGACCACATCACTGTCGTGATCAGTGATGTCGAGGCGGCCAAGCACTTCTTCGGGCTCCTGGGCTTCAAGGAGGACAAGTCAGTTGTGATCAAGGGCCCCGTCTTCTCCAGTTACATGGGGGTGGATGGTATCGAAGCAGAACACATCACACTTGCTTTGGAGAACATCTCACCGCGCATCGAAGTGCAACTGCTGAAGTACCGTCAGCCTGTTCCACTGCCCGCTCCAACGACTGGCAACCTTACCAAGCTGGGATTCAACCATATCTGCTTTGCGGTAGATAGCCTGGATGCTGAAGTGGACAGGCTGAAAGCTGCGGGCATCAAGCTTCGGAACGAGGTCATGACCTTCCATAGCCGAAAACTCGTGTTTCTCTGCGGACCGGATGGAATTACCGTGGAGCTGGCTGAGTGGGTTCAATCCACTCCGTAGCGGCGTGGAGATCAAGGAGCTGTGAGACAACGGGTGTCAGCTACCTGATCTGTTACCAGAAGCTGGAATACTCTCTACTAACTCTTTAATGACTAGCATCAGCTGAAAGACAGACTTTCTCCCAAGTCTCCAGGCACCCGAACAGCCCACCCTTCTCATTCCAGCCATTCTGCAGATGAAATTTGACAGGCAGCAGTTGTCCACCTAGTGATGGCGTGCACTTGGCGGAGGTGACGGCCGGCTTGGCAGCACAGGCTGATCGCCGCCTATTTCAATCAGCAATTCACCCTTTCAAGCGAAGGAATGGGTGTCCTGCCGAATCAGGTAGGTGGCAACCCATTCCTCCGGATCCTGCTGCGCTGGCAGACGTGCACACAGGTGAGGGCTGGCCAGAATGGCGCTAACCGCTTCGCCAAGCCTTTGAACGGAGCGGCTTGCAGGCAGGAGGGAATGGAGCTGGCCATGCAGACACCAGAAGTACCAGGCCAAACCATCGAACCCTGGGACGAATCTGTTCCACCTATCCGGATCCAGTCCGGAATCGAGCAAGTGATCTCGGCAGTTGTGGGCCTTATCAGCTGCTGTGACCAGTAAGGAGGATTTCGGTAGCTGCTGCAACGTTTCGATGAAGCGCTGCTTGCGCTGGACCCAAGGATCAGACGGCTCAGCGCCTGGGACTTTGCCGGGATCGGTGCAATCGCGCACAATGTTGGCCACATTCACCCCGAACCGTTCCCGGATGGAGGCATGCGTTTGGCCCGCATCCTCTATGGCGTCGTGGAGCAGGCCGGCAATGGCCTGCTCCTCGTTGCCTCCGTCTTCCCAGACCAGGGCGCTCACGCTAATCACATGGGCAAGGAAGGGAACGTCCTTGCCGCGGCGCCTCTGATTTCGATGCAGTTGCTCCGCCCAGCCCAGGGCCTCGGTATAGCGAGGGGATGTGGACATGGCTGGAATCGAGTGATCAGCTTGTGGGTTGATTCTGCGCTCAACGGCACCAACAGCACCACCTCCGAACAGGCCGTCACCCTGTAAACGGCCTGGCGTCGTCAGACGGGATACCAAGCCGCAATGCTGTTCCTGACTCAACCCATTCCTGCCTTGCCCTTGACGTCTTCAACGGCATTCCTGACTTTGGCCTCGGCCTGCTTCGCCTTGCCGGCGAGCCGATCACCCTGGTTACCAGTGACGTTGCCAATCGATTCCTGGGTCTTACCCTCAAACTCCTTGGCGGAAGCCTTGACGCGGCCGGGGGTGGTGGCCAGGGGCGATGGGGTAAGTGTGAAGGCTCCAGAAGCCTGGGCAGGAACGCTCAAGGCCGGCGTGGCGATCAACACCAGCAAGCTAAAGGCCAGGCCAAGGAAGCTGGCGGCCAGTTGGCGCAAAACACGAAGTGGCAGGTTCATGGTGACGATAGCGAAGGGAAAACGAGGTTTGACGAATAACAAGACTCAGGCAGGACATGCATCATGCCCAATGGTGCTTAACAAGCAAAATCACTGGGAGTTGAGCACCGTTCACGACAACCAGATCAGGGCATCGTGGTTCTCACAACAATTCACATCGCGCTCCTTCGGCCAGTGAGGAAAGAGATCAAGGCAAGCACAAGAAACACAAGGAAGAGGATCTGCGCGATGCTCGCAGCCGATCCAGCAAGACCACTGAAGCCAAGGACGGCGGCGATGATCGCAATGACAAAGAAGGTTATGGCGTAATTAAGCATGACTAGGTCTGCATGGGTCTGGGATCGATGCCAGAGTCAATGGAGCTGCCGGATCGCTGCTAGAGCAAATCCTTTCACTTGTCACGCCATAGCTCCTCACTTCTCACTATGGGCATGAAATTGTTGTTTGACCGCACTGGATGCACCCAATCTCCACGGCAACACCATGTCTTAACTTTTTGAACTGATTCGGCCGTGCTGCTCTGATCCTATGACCAACTTTTCGTTGTAAAGACTTCTACTTGATCCATGCAACACCAACGATCTCTGGCTAGCGTTGAACTGAACCAGGCTACGAATAGTCCCCCGACCCAACGTCCCGCTGCGGCCGCGCTCTCGACTGTTGTTCCGATCGGCAGAGACCATCGGCTTGACGCTACTGGCTGAGTTCATCACCATATTCTTCTTGTTGCATAGCCCAACCCTTGGTGCCGTCGGTACAGTGCTGGACTGATCGTTGGGTTGATGAGCCTGGTCAGCGCAGCGCCAAACGAATCACCAAATCTGAGTTGCCTGGACAACAGACGCAGCAAGGTCTCACTGAGCTGGGTTGTTACCAGCTCAGTGAGCGGACGGCTTGCATCACCAGTCAGTTGTGCTCACGTAGTGCCTCTACGCAGTGGGTGACACACTCTCCGTCGTCGAGGGAGCAGGTGGTGATGCATTGGAAATAGGCTTCCACCGCATCCCATTGCTTCTCCTGGGAGCTATCCATTGTTGGCACCTGCAGCCCGTGGGCCAGGTCGCACTCGGTATGCAGCTGATCAACCGAGTGGGACATTGGGTACGTCGAGCGGGTCATGGTCCTTTCCTCTGGGGACATTTCCACCCTACGAACAGGGTGCTTCTAACACCACTGAAATGAGTCTTCCTGCCTACGCAAAAGTGAAGTTGTTTGTGCTGTTGGCCTCTCTGGTGCCCTGTCCTTGGCGATGCAGCTGAAGAGAGCTCGCTTGGTGTGGTGGAACAGCATTCATGGCCCAGCTGTTGTCGTCTCAATCATGCCTGATTTAGTCCGCCCAAGGCAAATATTAAATGATTCTTTTGTTTCAAGGGTGGTAGAACAAGGCGCCGGTCCTGGGGGGATTGCCCTCTCAAGCCGGGCCTACCGATCGAGAAACGCAACGCACGCAAGGATGCTTGGGATGGGGCTGGCCTCTTCAAGCTCATACCCAGCTGTCCCGTGTCAGTCAGGTGGAGGGGTCGGACCAATCGGACACCGCAGCAGTCACCCCAGCCACCACACCAGTCGACCCGCTGGCCGGCCGCGTCTGGCTGAGCTGCCGGCCAGTGCTGGTCTTCAACGCAGTGGTCCTGGAAGGCGAGGCCATTGCCGGTGTTGGTGAGCCGTGGCGGCGAACGGGCTTGTGACCTCCCCTCTGGACTGCATGCCCCGTCTTGTGAGTGCCACTCGCAACGAGGGCGACGGCATCGAATCCATCGTCAACATGGCACCGGGCGATCTCCCTGGGCCCGTTCTGCCGAGCCCGGAAGAACAAAGACCCCCTAGGAACACCCCAATGACGACCACAAATCCAGACCTGGGCTGGACACTGCGGTTGATCACCAGCAGAACAGACGTTCTGTGGCGGAGGGTTGCCTGACGTGAGCTCAGGCCGCCTTGGGGTCCTGCTGGCGTTGACGCAGCATGACCGGGCGCTGCCGCGGTTGGGCCCTCAGCAGAATCACTTGGCTCGCCGGAGACAACAACACATGCACTTGGCGGTGCTGGAGATCGGTGTAGATGAATAGCTCGAGGCCATCTGGATGAACCGGAAGCTCCTGAATACGGCCGTCACGCAGCATGAAATGAGGCATGATGTGTTGCGAGCTGATGCTGCTGCCACGGGAGCCCTCATCACACCGGACTCTCCAGACATTGTCCATCTGGTGATAAGGGTTGCTGATCCAACCAGCGACTAGAGCCATGCCTAAGGAGACAGCGTTTGTGGGATTGATCACTTCTCAGCGGCCCGGCGTTCCGTTGTATCCGAATTGCTCCAGGGATGGTTCAATCAGAACGCTGTGGGCTACAGCAAGGCAAGTCCAGCGGTCGGGCGGCAGGGTGATCAGAGCGTGTCCCCTGCTCCTCCCCACGGTCGCGGCGTCAGGAGATTCGGATTTGCTGGGGTGGCCGCTACTGAATAAGCCTGGGGAGGGAGGGACACTACAACACCCCACCTGGAGTTCGGCAAGCTGGACCTGGCAACAGCGGACCCGTAGGGTCAGCGGCCCTTCCGGCAGTTGCAGCCATGACGCGATCCAGCGTGACTGGGCCCCAGTTGTACAGTGCCTTTCCGGTTGATGAGTGGCCCTACCTCCATCCGCGGATCATGCTTCCCAGTAGCAGCAGGAGATTCTGCCTGAACTGCCGCTGGTTCGCTCATCAGGCGGAGCCCAACGGCATTCCGCTGCTGTGTTGCCAGCTTCACGAAGGCTTGATCATCGATGGTGAACATCTCACCCTGCGTTGTCCAGGCTGGAATGACGAACTTCTCAGCAAACGGGATCAGGCAAAGCAGATCGTCTGGGGTGAAAACGCCACAGTGAGCCCCGTGCAGCCTGATAAAAGACTGGCGGCATGACAGACCCAAACTGTTCCGCAACTTGCAGCCACCAGCTGATCGTGCGGGCACTTGTACTCCAGAACACATGGGGCTGACGTAATGTGGCGTTTGGTTCTTCTTCGCTGCCGTTTGACAGGCGGAGCTGAACTCAAATCGCCTTGAGCAGAAGGGATGAGCCATGAACAATCCATTTCAGATCAAACGCGAGCTTCGCTACGGTGCTCCTGTCTGTGACGAGATCCTGCCAGGGAGATACTTTACGATTGGCTACTCATGGTACTTCCGGCAGGCAAAGTGGGTTTTAGAGATCGTAAATCCGAACGCTATATTTGAGCTTGAAGAACAGGATCGCAGCGACAACTTCAGGGCAGACATCAGAATACCCCGCAGATTCCGTGCCGCCTTAGACGCGTACAAGAAGAGTGGATATGACCGCGGACACCTGGTTGGAAGCGCCAATCAGAATGAAGCTGAGATACAGAATAGCGAAACATTCTTGCTCTCCAACATGTCTCCACAAGCCCCGAAGCTCAATCGGGGGATGTGGAACAAGCTCGAGACAGCTGTGCGCAAACTGAATGACATGCCGGAGATCCTGGAGACCTACGTGCTGACAGCTCCCGTCTTCTATTTCGATCGAGTTGTTGAATCGATTGGGGGAGACACAACCAACTATGGCATCAATATTCCTGTACCCCATGCATTCGTGAATAGCGTTCTAGCGGAAGGAAGAGATGGGCATTTAGAGCTCTGGACATTCCTGATGGAGAACAAGGAGCAAACTGTAAATCTCGAAGATTTCTTGGTTGCAACCTATGACGCAGAGCAACTTGTTGGAGGTCGGTTCTGGGATCGAATCGACGGTGGCGATCTCCATGCCCAGAAGAGCAAGCCTGGCAAAATGTGGAAAACAAGCCAGAGTTGACACGTTGCCAGGCAGAGCTGGGTGGTCCAAGCCCTGGCCTTAAACTCAGAAGCAGAACGGCAGGAACTGGGTGCGGCAGGCGGCATAGCCATCCACAAGGGCGCCAAGGCCGATCTGGTGGGCAATCCCTGAGCCGGTGATGGCTTCGGTGAGGATGCCGATCACGATGCCGAGCATGGCGGCGCGACCATTGAAAAGCTCAGCTCTTTTGAGCTGCTCCATGTGGATCTGCTGCTCGTCGCTGTCCTGGAAGGACTTCTGGGCCGCTGGGGTGTAGGTCATGGATGGGTGTGTGGGGTGGAAGGGGCGATCAACGGATTCTTGGGGCCAGGTCGCTGGGGCGGCTGAGCAGGTAGGTCACCATGCCGCTCAGGCCGATCACTAGCGCGATCACCACGACGATGGCAGCGGTGTAGTCGGTGCCCATGGCGCTCAACCCAGGCCGATCTGGGAAAGGATGCCCTGGCCTGTGAGCAGCTCGGTGGCAACCCCGATCACAAAGCCGAGCATGGCCAGACGGCCATTCCAGGTTTCGGCGAAAGCAGAAAAACCAAAGCGGGAAGGGGTTTCGGTCATGGGACCTGGGTAAACTCAACCAAATGTAACAGCTTGTAAAGCGAACTGGCGGCAGGTCGCTGCTTCGTGCTGTGGGCCTTGCCGCTGGTCAGGATGCAGGGAGGGCACCCAGCGCAGACCACCACTTACCAGGATCCAGCGCTGAACAGCAGTTGCAGCATCGCGAATCCCGCCAGGCAGGTGGCGGCCAGCAGCGAAATAGTGTGCAGCACAATCAGGACATCTGGAACCCACGGTCTACTCAGCTGGCGCGGCCCATCCACGCCGATCGGCGGCCGGATGTGGAGAACAACAGACACACTTGAAGATGAAGTTCTGTGGCCGATGCCGTGGCCTGAGCTACTAGCAAGCCTTGAGATCCATGCCACCCGTTGCGTTCGCTCCTGTATCCGCTCTATTCAACCATCGAAGAATTTGCGCCGCATTTCGCTAACCTGGTTCTCCCAAGGCCAGTAGGATGCAGTCAACTGGCTGGAGAACCGGCGTAGCAGCGGGATATTGATATCAATGTTCAACGACTTGGCGATCTCCACAATCTGCTGGGGATTCGAACTGTAGCGCACCTGCCTGGCCAGCTCGGGGGAGTTCCGAAGAGCTAAAGAAAAAGCATGAATGGACTCGATCGAGAGATTGTCTGAATCCTTGCCGGAGCTTTCGCTGATTGAACTCTCGCTGCTTGAGTTTTTGGTGCTTGGATTTGTGTTGCTCGAATCTTTATCCATGGCATTGAATAGGATTGAGACACGGGTTGATGGCTTGCCTTGATGGTGATTGGAATGCAAAACTGAAAGAGTGAATTCGTCTTGCCAGATTGCGGTGAGCGAAATCAGGTGGTCAGTTTCAGCGTGTTCCGCTGAAAACGCTCTTTCAGTGTTATTTCAGTTTAGCTCTTATGGGGCTGGTGTGGCTGATCACTGGGAGCAGACTTGCCCTGTTGTTTGCATTCCCTCATTCTGGCGTGGAATTGCAGCAACCCTTGGTATCCGAGAAAACAGAACGCAGTCTGTGGCGTGGCACTGAAGCGCTCACCACTTCCAGACCACCTCCACGCCATCGCCTTGCCATCGCCTTGCTCCCCCTCCTTAAGCTGCAGTTGTTGCTGGTGCTTGCGATGACCTTCCTTGGCACGCTCGATGAGCTGAAGGCCTTGGTGGATCGCCTGGCCTGTCCAGGCCATTGGGAGCACAAGGGTCAATTCGAGATGTTCGTTTGCGAGCAGGCGGACACCAATCTCCGGCTCAACTGGTGGCCGCAGTCCGGCACCTTGACGATCGTGGGTGATCCTGCCGAACGCGAAGAAATGCAGGAGGATCTTGCCCGCCTCCTGGCCGAACGGTGAGCTCCCAGCCGGCGGTTCTCTGGAGTTTTCGCCGCTGTCCGTTCGTACTCCGGGCCAGGCTGGCCTTAGCCGCTGCCGAGGTTGCGGTGGAGCTGCGTGAAGTCAGCCTGCAGGCCAAGCCGGCCGAGCTGCTGGAGGTATCGCCGAAGGGCACGGTGCCGGTGCTGGAGATTCCCGCATCGGCCGGCGGCCGTGGCCAGGTGATCGACCAGAGCCTGGCGGTGATGCACTGGGCACTGGAGCAGCACGACCCCGGCGATCTGCTGCGACGGGATCATCCCGACCAGGTGGCGGCGATGGCCGCTCTGATCCACACCAATGACGGCGCCTTCAAGTTCCATCTTGATCGCTTCAAGTACCCCAACCGCTTCGCTGACGTCGAGCCGAAGCTGCACCGGCAGGCGGCACTGGCGATCCTCAGGGGCTGGAACGAGCGCCTGGCAACAGCGGCAGCCTCCGGCCAAGCGGCCTGGCTGCTGGGAGTGACCCCCTGCCTGGCTGATCTGGCCCTGTTGCCATTCGTGCGCCAGTTCTCGCTGGCGGATCCAGATGGCTTCGCTGCTGAATCCGGGCTGGAGGCTTTGAAGAGCTGGCTGGGTCGCTTCATCGCCAGCGATGCCCTGGCGGCGGTGCTGAGCAGGCAGCCGCTCTGGCGCTCCGGCCGCTTCCTCTACCACCTCGCCCTGGCCGCAGACTGGCAGGAGGCCCTTGCGGCCGGTGTCTACCGTCACTCCAGCCGCGGACTGAGCCTGGCGGAGGTGGGCTTCGTGCACGCCAGCTGCGCCCACCAGATCGCCGCAACCTACCGGCGTTTCTATGCCGATGCCGGCGCGGTGCGGCTGCTCACGATCGATCCGCAGCGTCTCAACGCACCGGTGAAACTGGAGCCTGCTCCCGGCAGTGGCGAGCTGTTTCCCCATCTCTATGGCCCTCTGCCCTTGACGGCGGTGCTGCAGGTGGAGCCCTACCCGGCGTGAGCGCAGAGGCAATCGGGGTCTGGAGCCTGGCGGCGCTGGAGCGGCGAGCGGCCGGCCGGGGTTTGCAGCTCCGGATCCAGCGACGGCGGCAGCTGGGGGTCTGGGGGCTGAAGGTGGGGGTGGCCCGCTGTCGCGGGGAATTACCGACCCAGCTGCTGGGTGAACTGAAGGGTTGGGCCCTTCCCACCACCGCCGGCCTCCACCTCGACAGCCTGCGGGTGCAGGGCGGCAGCCATGGGGTGGGAGTGCTGATCTGGGCAGCCACCTTCGCATGGGCCCTGGAAGAAACGCCCTGCCGCAGGGCCCAGCTGCTGGCGATTCACGATGAGGAGGCCCAGCACCAGCGGCTGGTGCGCTACTTCAGGCGGCTTGGATTTGAGCCGGTGCGGATGGTGGGGGCAAGCCCGCTGGATCTGGCTCAGCGGCTGGTCTGGGGTGGGGCCGGCCTGCGGATGGCAGGGGATTGTGCGGACGGGCTGCGGCGCTGCGGCTCTCTGCTCGATTCACGGCCCCAGCGGCGCACAGCCGGCTGAAACAGGCCCCCGCACCCACGACCCCTGGTAAACACGGTGCCGGTAGGGTCATGGCCCAGGTTGTGTGGGGAGATGGCGATCCAGGTTTCAGAGGCGCGGATGCACCTGGTTCGGTGGATCCTGACCACTGGCTGGTTGCTGATCATCGCCTCGTTGTTCTACGACCCCTGGACGGCGCGGTTCACGGAAGTGGATCACCCCTGGAGCCCCCTGCGGATATCCAGCCAGTGCATTGAGGTGCAGGGTTCTTGCCTGGTTGAGCAGCCCTATCCCCTCGGCACCACACTGTTCTGGGGGGTGATCGTTCCCGCCGGAATCTTCATTCTGCTGGTGTTCGGCCATGAGCTCTGGCGCCGGATCTGTCCCCTCTCCTTCCTGTCCCAGATCCCCCGGGCCCTCGGCCTGCAGCGGCAGCTCACCCGACTCAATGCCAAAACAGGCAAGGCCCGTTCAGAAATCGCCAAGGTGCCGGCGGACTCCTGGTTGGGCCAGCATTACGGGCAATTGCAGTTCAGCTGGTTGTTCGTGGGTCTCTGCGGCAGGTTGCTGTTCTTCAATGCCGATCGGCTGGTGCTGGCCGGCTGGCTGCTGTTCACGATTGCAGCGGCAATCACGGTGGGATATCTGTTCGGTGGCAAGGCCTGGTGTCAATACTTCTGCCCGATGGCGCCGGTGCAGGCCATCTACTCCACCCCCTCCGGCCTGCTGGGCAGCAAGGCCCACACCAGTGAAGAACTGATCACCCAATCGATGTGCCGCACAGTGCTGCCGGATCAATCCGAGCAGAGCGCCTGCGTGGCCTGCCAGCAACCCTGCATCGATATCGATGCCGAGCGGATGTACTGGGCGGGGATCGACAAACCCGCGGCCGGCTTTGATCGCTATGGCTATGTGGGCCTGGTGATTGGCTATTTCGTTTATTACTATCTCTATGCTGGCAACTGGAACTATTACTTTTCCGGTGCCTGGTTACGCCAGAGCGATCAGATCGCTTCCCTGCTCAGGCCAGGGCTTTTTCTGTTTGGAGAACCGATCAATCTGCCGAAACTGGTGGCGGTTCCGCTGGTGCTGGGAGTGTTCACCTGGCTGGGGTCGCGGCTGGGTCGGTGGATCGAGAACAGGGCCAAAATCAGGGCCCATCGGCTGGAGCGTGGCCCCTCCTTCAAAATCCTGCGGCACCGGTTGTTCTGCCTGTGCACCTTTGGAATCTTCAATGTCTTCTTTCTGTTCGCCGGCAGGCCCCTCATCCAGCTGCTGCCGAACTGGGTGCAGACCCTCTACGACCTTGCCTTGATGATGCTCAGCAGCCTGTGGTTGTACCGGGCCTGGAATCGCGATCCGGAGCTCTATGGCCGCGAAAACCTGGCCAGCCGCTTCCGCAAGCAACTGGAACGCCTGCAGCTCAACGTGGGTCAGTTTCTCGATGGCCGCACCCTGGCCGAGCTCAACACCCATGAGGTCTATGTGCTCGCCAAGGTGCTGCCCGGGTTCACCCGCGAAAAACGCCAGGAGGCCTACAAGGGGGTGGTGCGGGACGCCCTGGCCGAGGGCTACGTGAATGTGGCCACCAGTCTCGAAGTGCTCAAGCAGATGCGGGTGGAACTGGGTGTCTCCGACGCGGAGCACGAGCAACTGCTGGAGGAACTGGGCGTGGAGGATCCCGATCTGCTCGATCCGGACAGCCTCCGCAGCCTCGAAAACCAGGTCCGGCTGAGTGGCTACCGCAAGTCCCTGGAGCGGCTGCTGCTGCTTCAGGCGCGCCAGCAGAGCTCCGCCATGCCTGCGGATTTGCTGCCCCTGGAGCGGGAGTTCTCGATCACCGACCAGGAGCAGGAAAGCGTTCTCGATGGGCTGCAGCCCACCGCCGCCGCCGCCAGGAAGGCCGAAGCGCAGCTGGATCGTCTGCCCGGCCTGGGCGAAGCCTGGCGCGCCCTGCATCAACCGACCTTGCCCCAGCAACCGTTCGTGCGCACCCTGCTCGCCGATCACCTCCAGCACCGGATCGAGCTGAGCGTCGGCGCCATCCTCGAGGCCTTCGTCGTGCTCAAGGCGGAACCGGTGCTGCCGGGCCTGGTGGAGCGGCTGCGTTGCCTCTCTCCACTGGTGCTGCTGGAACTGCTGGATCGGGACGTCTGGCGGCAGCGGCTTGACCCAGAACTGGTGGCCGCCCTGAGCAGCCCTGGAAGCGTGCCGGCTTGCTGTTCCCTGGAATTCCCGCTGCCGACCACCCTCATCCAGCTGGAGAACCTGCTGCAGGATCGTGCTCCCGTCCCGGCATCGGCTGCCCTGTTCCTGCTGGCCCAGCTCGACGGCGACAGGGCCCGCCACCTGGCGCGTTCGCTGAGCGGTGCCACGGTTTCACCCCTGCTGCGGCAGACAGCCGAGCGGCTGCTCAGCCTGGAGGTTGCCGCCCCGAAACTGGCCGACTTCCCTGCCCTGGAAATGCGGGTGTGCCTTGCCGCAAGCGATTTCTTTCGGCGCACCCAGAGCGACACCCTCGAGGCCCTGGCGGCGGCCTCCAGCCTGCGCTCCTACCGGGCCGGCGAACTGATCACCGAAACCGGTGACACCTGCCGCGAGTTGCTGCTGTTGATCGAAGGGGAGGCGGTGATCCGCTACCGGGAGGGGGAGCGGATCCGGCGAGGCCAGCTCCAGCCAGGCCAGGTGCTGGATGAACTGGAGGTGCTTACCCACAGCGCCACTGAGAACACGATCGTGGCCGAACGAGACAACACCCGCCTGCTGGCGGTTCCGGTGGATTGCTTCGATGCCATGCTCGACCACGACCAGGACCTGAGCCGGAGAGTGCTGGAGTTGGAGAGCCGCCAGCTCCAGCGGTTCATGCGTTCCGTGCAGAGTTGAGCGGCTCCGCTCTCCGTTCCAGGAGTGAAGACTCAGAGGACCGGACCTGCAAAGGGGATTGGCATCAGGGTTTGGCAGGTGCTTTCTCCCACGAAAAGTGGGGGAGCCGATAGAGCGCTTCCCGTTGAGCCGTGCACCAGGTTTCGATCATCACGGTGAGCTCTGGGCTGTTCTGCTCCAGCGTGATCTGATGGGAAACGGTGTGTTCGTTTCTTGGAACGATGGCCAGCTCGAAGGGGGGGCCCACGGTGAGGTTGGAGCGGTGGGTGAGCACTTGCGAGATCAGGCAGAGACGGGCGGCATCCTCGAGAGAAAGGTTGGTATGCCCCACATTGTCGAGGGGCGGCTTGCCGTACTTTGATTCGCCGATCTGCAGATAGGGGGTCTGCCTTGTCGCCATCACGGCGTTGCCCTGGGGGTAGATCATGAACAGGCCGTGGGGCTCGTTGCCGATCTGCCCACCCAGGATGAAGGAGGCCTGGGCACTGGTGCCCGCCTGGCGGAGAGCAGCCCCATGCATCTGTTGCACAGCTACGCTGATCTCTCCGACATAAGCTGCTGCTTCGAACAGATAGCGGCAGCTGCGAAGATCCCTGACTTCCGGCTGGTTGGCTTCCGGCTGATTAGCCTCAACCTCTGGATCGAGGTCGCGTTGGATCCAGCTGATAACGGCCTGGGTGGTGGCGAGATTTCCCGCTGCCAGGAGCACGAAAACCCGATCCGAAGCAGGCTGGAAAACATACATCTTGCTGTAGCTGGATATGTAGTCCACGCCAGCATTCGTGCGTGAATCGGATGCAAATACCAGCCCTTTCTCCAGCCAGTAACCAATGCAGTAGGTCACTTAATGATGTGTCAATTGAAATCAACCCTAGCGTTCAGTTGGCCCGCGAGAGGCACCTGAGCAGTCAAGGGCACAGGCGACCGTATCCGTCATCGCTCAACGCCGGCTTGCTTGCCCCCTGGCCGGGACCTCACAACTCCAGGGACAGGGTTCCCCTATCGTTCTGGCGGCACCTGCGCCACTCTCGATCTGCAGGATTCCGATACCCATGGAGATCGATCACCCCGGGGCCAGGCCGCTTGCCCCTGAAGAGCTCGCCCTGCTTGAGCAGTTCCGCCAACGGCTGCACGAGCAGCGCATCGCCACCACTGGACTGACCCAGGACGACGTGCGCCACATCGTTGCGGGGATCCGCATCCACCCGGATTGCAGCGCCGAGGTGCTGAGGATTCTTCGGGAGGAAGCCCAGGCGCTGCTGCCCGGCCAGCGGCTGCTCAGCTTCAACTGGGATTGATCGCCCCGGCTGGAGCCTCACTGGCGATCAGCCCGTCGGCGCGGCGATGTGGCGGATCAGGTCGAGGCACTTGCAGGAGTAGCCCCACTCGTTGTCGTACCAGGCCACCACTTTCACGAAGGTGTCGGTGAGGGCGATGCCGGCGTCGGCATCGAAGACAGCCGTGCAGGATTCGCCCAGAAAATCAGACGACACCACCTGGTCCTCGGTGTAACCGAGGACGCCGGCCATCGGCCCCTCTGCGGCGGCCTTCATCGCCTGCTTGATCGCCCCGTAGCTGGCCGGTCGCTCCAGGTTCACCGTGAGGTCGACCACCGACACATCGGGGGTAGGTACCCGGAAGGCCATGCCGGTGAGTTTGCCGTTCAGGGCCGGGATCACCTTGCCCACGGCCCTGGCGGCGCCGGTGGAGGAGGGGATGATGTTCTGACCGGCACCACGGCCACCGCGCCAGTCTTTCGCCGAGGGGCCATCGACCGTTTTCTGGGTGGCGGTGCTGGCATGGACGGTGGTCATCAGACCATCCTTGATCCCGAAGGTGTCGTGCAGCACCTTGGCAATCGGCGCCAGGCAGTTGGTGGTGCAGGAGGCGTTCGAGACAATGTCCTGGCCGGCATAGCTGGTGTGGTTCACCCCCATCACGAACATCGGCGTGTCGTCTTTGGAGGGGGCGGAGAGCACCACCTTCTTGGCACCGGCTTGGATGTGGGCCCGGGCGGTGGCATCGGTGAGAAAGAAACCGGTGGACTCCAGCACGATCTCCGCTCCCACACCGCCCCAATCGAGCCGCAGCGGATCCCGCTCGGCGCTGACGCGGATGGTTCTGCCGTTGACGATCAGATGTCCAGCCTTGACGGCAACATCTCCCCGGAAGCGCCCGTGGGTTGAATCGTAACGGAGCATGTAAGCGATGTAATCAACATCGATCAGATCATTGATGGCAACCACTTCCACATCAGTGGTTTCAACGGCGCGACGAAAGACCAGCCTGCCGATACGCCCAAACCCGTTGATTCCGATCCTGATGGTCATGCTTGGCGCTCCCTCTGGCGAGTTGCTGAGATGATTTCATTGTCAATGTAGCAGTTATGTCGGCTCAGCCCAGCCAGTTCAGAAAACGTTGAATCACCAGGGCATTGCTGATATCCACGAAGAACCCAGACACCAACGGCACGATGATGAAGGCCCGTTGGGCCGGGCCATAGGTCTGGGCTACGGCCGCCATGTTGGCCATGGCCGTGGGGGTGGCTCCCAGGGAGATGCCGCCAAAGCCGGAGCAGATCACAGCGGCTTCGTAGTCGCTTCCCATCACCCGGAAGATCACGAACACGGCGAACAGGAAAGCCACCACGAACTGGACCGCTAAAATGGTGATGATCGGGCCGGCCAGCTCCTTGATCGTCCAGAGCTGCAGGCTCATCAACGACATCGTCAGAAAGATGCCGAGGGCGATGTCTGAAACGATCGCCAGGGAGCGGCTGCCGGCCGGCCATTGAAACAGCCCCAGCCGCGGCACCGTGTTGGTGAGCAGGATGGCGGCAAACAGGCAGCAGACGAACAGCGGCAGGTTCCTGCCCGCTGCCCGCAGGGCTTCCTGCAGCCCTTCGCCGAGGGCCAGGCTCACGTTCAGCCAGAACAGGGTGCGCAGCAGGCTGAAATAGCTGATCGGATCGGGGCTCCGGCCGTTGTCCTCGCCCCGGGCCGCCATGGCGCGGGCCGGCGGCTGGAGCTTGTTGCCGCGAATCAGCAGCCGGGCAATCGGGCCTCCCATCAGGGACGCCAGCACCAGGCCGAAGGTGGCACAGGCGATGCCGATCTCAAGGGCATTCTCCACGCCATGCTCGGCAACGAATCGTGGCGCCCAGGCGATCGTCGTGCCGTGCCCGCCCAGCAGGGACACGGAGCCACCCAGCAGGCCAATCAGGGGATTGAGACCCAGCAGGCTGGCGACGCCCACACCGGTGAGGTTCTGGAGAACCATGTAGATAACCGTGACCACCACCAGCACCAGCAGCGGACGCCCCCCCGCCACCAAGGTCTTGATGTCGGCGTTCAGCCCGATCGCCGCAAAGAAATAAAGCAGCAGGAAATCACGGGTGGCCAGATTGAAGCCGATTTCCAGCCCCGTGATGCTGTGGACCACAGCCAGCAGCACACAGACGAGCAAGCCGCTGCTGACCGGCTCCGGGATGTTGAACTCCCGCAGGATCGCCACCCGTTGGTTGAGCCACCGGCCGATCGCCAGCACCACGATGGCGATGTTGAAGGTGGAGAAACTTTCGAATTGCAAGGTGGCTCAACAAAGGAACGGGGCAATCTGTCGGCTGATCAGGCTATGCAAATGGCTATGCAGAATGGCCATGAAGAAAATGCCGGCTGAGGGCTCGATGAACGCCTCAATCCTCTCCGGCATGGTAACTGCTGCGCACCAGTGGCCCGCTGCGCACCTGGGTGAAACCCATCCGGCGCGCCTGTTCAGCCAGCCATTCGAATTGTTCGGGTTCCCAATAGCGCTGCACCGGTAGATGGGCCAGGGAAGGGCGCAGATACTGGCCCAGGGTGAGCCGCTCACAGCCGGCGCTGCGCAGATCAGCCATGGCTTCGATCACTTCGTCCGCCTGCTCGCCCAGCCCCAGCATCAGGCCGCTTTTGGTGGGAATCTGCGGCGCCAGCTGCCGGGCCGCCGCCAGCAACCCCAGGGAGCGCGCGTAGGTGGCCCCTCGCCGCACCTCCCCCTGGAGCCGCCGCACCGTTTCGAGGTTATGGTTGAAGCAGACCGGCTTTGCCGCCAGCACGGCTTCCAGCCGTTGCCGCTGGGCGGCCACGCCCTCTGCTTCGCTGCGGTGGCCGCCCCAAAAATCGGGGGTGAGCACTTCGATGGCCACCAGAGGGTTGCGGCGGCGCATCGCCGCCATCGTGCCGGTGAACAGCCCGGCGCCGTGGTCGCTCAGGTCGTCGCGGGCGACGGCAGTGAGCACCACGTAGCGAAGGTCGAGGGCCTCCACCGCTTCCGCCACCCGTTCGGCCTCATCGGCGTCGAAAGGGACCGGCGCCTGGCCCTTCTCCACCTGACAGAAGGCGCAGCTGCGGGTGCAGATCGGCCCCCCCAGCAGAAAAGTGGCGGTGCCGGCCGCGTAGCACTCGCCCCGGTTGGGGCAGCGGCCCTCCTCGCAGATCGTGTGCAGCCGCTGCTGCTTCACCACCCCCTGCACCGCCTCCAGCTCCGAGGCGTTCCCCACCGGCCGCCTGAGCCATTCCGGCAGGCGCTCGGTGGGGGCGATGGCGCTGTAGCGGCTGGTGGCGCGCACCGGCTGGGCGGATCCCGGTTGGCCGGAAAGGGGCTCTGTCTGTCCTGGCACGGCTGGTGTGCTCATTGGTCGTCCATCCTGCGGCGTCCTTCCAGGGCCCTGGCCAGGGTGACCTCGTCGGCGTATTCCAGCTCGCTGCCCACCGGCAGGCCGTAGGCGATGCGGCTGACCGGCGAGAACGGCCGCAACAACCGGGCCAGGTAAAGGCTGGTGGTGTCGCCCTCGACGCTCGGGGTCAGCGCCAGGATCACCTCGGTGATCGCTTCGCGGTCGACGCGCTCCACCAGGGGCTGCACATGGAGCAGATCCGGTCCCACGCCGTCCATCGGCGAGATCAATCCGCCCAGCACGTGGTAGCTCCCCTTGTACTCACGGGTGCGCTCCAGGGCCAGCAGGTCACGGGAATCGGCGACCACGCAGAGCTGGCCGTTCTGGCGCTCGGCATTGAGGCAGATCTCACAGATCGGCTCCGCCGAAAGGTGAAAGCAACGCCTGCACTGGCCCACCTGGCTGCGGGCCGCCAGCAGGGCATCGGCGAAGCTGCGGATCTGTTCCTCCGGCTGGCGCAGCAGGTGAAGCGCCAGCCGCTGGGCGGTGCGCGGCCCGATGCCGGGCAGCCGCTCAAATTGGTCGATCAGGCGGGCCAGGGGTCGGGTGAAGCCGCTCAGGGAACCGCCGCAACTGGCCGGAATCTAGGGGCCAGCCAGGCATCGGAGCGGCGAGAATAACCTCGGTGCCATGGCGCACCTCCCTCGCCTCTGCCGGCTGACGATGGTTCTGCGCATTCCCTTTGCCCTTCCCTCTCCCCTGCTCTCCCGGCTGCTGGCCCTGCTGCTCGGAGCCCTCGCAATCGGAGGCGGCCTGGGCGGCTGCAGCGCCGCTGCCGCCGGGCTCAACCCGTTCCAGAGCCCCGATGGCCGCTACGCCTTCCTCTACCCCACCGGCTGGAGCCGGGTGGCGGTGAGCGGCGGCCCCCAGGTGGTGTTCCACGATCTGATCAACAGCGATGAAACCCTCAGCCTGGTGATCTCCGATGTGAATCCCACCAACGAACTGGCCTCGCTTGACAGCGCCGCGGCGGTGGGGGAGAAACTCGGACGGATCGTGATCGCCCCCGAAGGCAGCGGCCGCAGGGCCGAACTGGTGGAGGCCGTGGAGCGCCAGGACGGCGGCCGCACCTTCTACGACCTGGAATACGCGGTGCACCTGGCCGGCCGTGACCGCCACGAGCTCGCCACGGTGGTGGTCGACCGGGGACGTCTGTACACCCTCGCCGCCAGCACCAACGAGGAACGCTGGCCGAAGGTGCGCAGCCTGTTCCACCAGGTGATCACCTCCTTCACCCTGCAGATCTGAGTCTTGGCGGATGTGCTGGTGATCGGCGCTGGCCTGGCCGGCAGCCTGCTGGCCCTCGCCCTGGCCGATGCCGGTGCCCGGGTCCGGCTGCAGGATCCCGCTCCAGTCCCCGCCAGCGCCACCGGCTTGAGCTACGGCGGTGTGCCCTGGTGGGCGGGCCCGCCCGGTCCACTCGCTGCCCTGATGGCCACGGCGCCGGCCTGCTGGCAGGAGCTGGAAGCGCGCCATGGCCCCCTCGGCTGGACCCCCTGCAGCCTGCGACTCCACTGGCAGGAGAACTGCTCGTCGGCTGCGGCCGCAGCGATCGAATCCGCCCTGGCCAGCCTGCGGCACCTGGCGGGAGCTCACCGGCCCGCCGGTGAGGCTTCTCTGTGCCTGCCCTACGGCCGGGTCGATGCCACCTGCCTGGTTCATGCCCTCCCAGCTGCCCTCGAGCGGGCCGGGGTGGAGCGGATCCAGGCCCCCGCCGTGCTGGCTGAACCGCTGGGCGCCGACCAGGTGGTGCTGGCAGCAGGGGCCGGCTGCCGATCCCTGCTGCCGGCTTTGCCCAGCCGGCTGCGGGTGAGCTGGGCCGGCCTGCTGGCCGTGGAGGATGCCGCCGCCTGCCGTGCCCTGCTCCCACCTGCGTGGGCCTGTGCTGGGGAGATCAACATGCCGCTGCTGGGCCAGCGCCAGGCCCTGGAGGCCCGCGCCGCCGAGCTCCAGGCCGAGCAGTGGGTGGTGGATGCGGGCCTGGCCCCCTGGGGGAAGGGGCTGCTGCTGGGCCAGACCAGCCTGGTGCGACCGGGCCTGGCCAAGGGGGAGCCACCGGATCCCCGGGGACTTGAGGCGGCCCTTCGCCAGGCCCTGGCGGCGATCGCCCCGGGGCTGGCGGCGCTGCGGGCTCCGTTCCATCAGGTGCCGGTGAGCTTCACCAGCACGGGCCTTCCCCTGGCTGGCCCGGTGGCGGACCGGCCAGGCCTGTGGGCGTTCGCCGGCATCAGCAGCCCCTTTGCCCTGGTGCCGCCGCTGGCCCCCCTGCTGGCGGCGGCGATCGCTGGCGACCGCGCCGCCCTGGCCCGGCTGCCCGGCTGCTGACAGCTCGATCGAAACCCTGCATGCTGACCCCCATGAATGCGCCGCTTCCCAGGGCCTGGAAGGGACTCACCGCCCATCAGCAGGTGGGCTGCTGCCTCGGTGCCATGGGCGGAGCCCTGCTGCTCTGGGCCTCCTTCTGGACGGTGCCCACCGAGGTGATCGGCAAAGGGGTGCTGCTGCTGCCCGACAACGCCGGCCTGCTTGATGCCCGCGCCGGTGGTCAGGTGCGGCGCCTTCACGTGGCCGTCGGCGATCGGGTGCGGCGGGGGCAGGTGCTGATCGACTTCCACCTGCCGGTGCTCGAACGGCAGCTGGAGCAGCAGCGGGCCAACCTGCGGGAGCTGGAGCGCCAGGACCGCCAGCTCTCCGGGCGCGATCGCCTGCGGCTGGCCAGTGAGAAGGAGGCGGTCGACACGACCCTGGCCAAGCTGGCGGCGGATCGTGGCCGCTTCGGCCGTCTCAAGGGCACCTACAGCGAAAAGCTCAGCAATCTCGACTGGCTGGCCCAGCGTGATGTGGTCGCACCCCTCTCCAATGAAGTCGTGACCGCCGAGCAGGGCCTGACCAACACGGGCGTCAGCCTGGACCAGCTGCGGATCGAGGAGAAGCGGCTGCTGAGCGCCTTCCAGCAGGTGAAGCTGAGCGTTGAAACCGAGGCGCTGCAGCGGCGCTTCCGCATTGATGATCTGCGCCGTCAGCTGCGGGTCACCGAGGCCCAGCTTGGCTTCGACGGCCGCCTCCATGCCGACCGCGACGGCGTCGTGCTCGACCTGCAGGTGATCCCTGGCCAGACCGTGGCGGTCGGCCAGCGGCTCGGCACGATCGGCCGTGATCCCGGCGGTGGCGTGCTGCGGGCCATCGCCTACTTTCCTCCCGCCGATGCTCGCCGCCTGCGTGACGACCTGCCGGTGGAGGTGGTTCCCGACTGGAACCAGCGGGGCCGTTTCGGAGGCATTGTCGGCAGGGTGCGGAGGGTGAACGTGCTGCCGGCCACCGAAGCCGACATTTCCACCACGGTTGGCAACCCCCAGCTCGCCAAGGCGCTGGTGGAAGCCGGCCCGGTGATGCGAGCCGAGATCGCCCTGGAGCGAGACCCCACCAGCCTGGATGGCTACCGCTGGACCCTCTCGGAGGGCAGCCGTGTCTTCCCGGTGCGGGAAGGGCTCACCACCGTGACCCACGCCTATGTGGAATGGCGCACGCCGCTCTCCTACCTGCTGCCGGGCCTGCGGAACCTCACCGGTGGTTTCCGCGGCTTCGGTGCCAGTCCCGGCGCCGGAGGTGGGAAATGAGCCCACCGGGCCGGAAGAATTCCCCTCCAGGAGCGTCGATGCTGCGGCGGGAGCTGCCCTGGCTGGTAGCCGAAGCCGCCATCTTCGTGGTGCTGCTCAACGCCAATGCGCCGGAGCTGTGGTTCTGGCTCGTGGTGCTTGTGGTGGTGCTCGCCTACCGGGTGGAGCGCTGGCTCAGCTGGGCTCAGGACCGCGTCCCCTGAGCAGTCTTCAGCATCGCCTCGGCATGGAGCCCGATCAAGCGGCTGTGGTGAATCCACAGCGCCAGCGGATCGAGGGCTGCGTCCGCGCTGGGGCAGAGGCTGGAGCTGAGCCGCAACGCCAGCTCGACAAAATCGCTCGTGGCCTGCTGAAGCCCTTGCAGGTCGGCAGGTCCCGGTTCGGCTTCGGCACCTGCAGGGCTGGCATCGAGCAGATCAGCGGCCTGGTTCAACAGGGTTTCGTGGGCCCGCCGCAACGCATGCGGCAGCGTCAGGCCTGGCTGGCTGAGCTCACGCAGGCCGCTGAGCAGGGCACCGCCATGGAAGAGTTGCTGATCCCATCGGGCCGAGAGGGCCCGGGCCGCCTGGCTCGGCAGCAGTTCCTCACGGGCGAAGGGAAGCTGGTCGATCAGCTGATCCCGCTGGCTGCGCAGCGCGCTCCACCGGGCCGGCGAAAGGCCGGCCTGGCGCAGCGCTGCAGCCAGCTCCGTGCGCCAGCTCCCCAGGCCCTGCTCCAGGCGATGGCTGGCCCGCACCGGCAGGATCCAGCGGGCCGCCAGCACCGCGATCAGCAGACCGGCCAGGGTTTCCACAGTCCGCAGGCTGATGTAGGTCGGCCAGTCGCTGCTGTGGTTCGCCACCGAGCCGGCCACCACATGGCCACCCACGATGAAGCCACTGCTCAGGCCAAGCCCGTGGCCCATCACCCGCACCAGGCTGAGCCCAACGGTCGCGGCCGGCACCCCTGTCCACTTCAGCATCCCCAGCAACAGCACGCAGACGGCCGCTCCGCAGAAGGTGCCGACGATCCGCTCGCGGGCCGCCTTCAGGCCCTGGCCGATCGACCCTTCCAGACTCAGCAGGACCGCCAGCACCATGAACAGCCCCTCGGGGAGCCGGAACAGTTCGGCCAGCCCGGCGGTGAGGCTGAGCACGATGGCGTTGCGCAAGGTCAGGGGATAGTTCATACCGCTGCCGGCGTCACCGCCAACTCCACCGGTCCAGTCAGGATTGCCAGGTTGTGGGCCAGGGCCTGTCGATCCAGGGCCAGGCAGCGATCGGCAAGGGGAGCGTCCCGGTCCGCTGTGGCTGGGTGACGCAACAGGGCAGCCGCATGGATCACCGCTTGCTCCAGGGCCTGCAGCCGCCACTCAGCCAGACCCGACAACTCCCGGATCTGCCGGAAGAGTTCCACCAGCTGGCGTTCCTGGCGCTGGGCGAGGCGGGCATCGGGCTGCAGATCCAGCCCGCCCAGCAACTTGAGCAGTTGCGCCTCCACTTCAGCGAGGCGCTCCAGGTCGCCCCTGGGCCAGAACAGATGCTCCACCGCCATACCGATCGCTAACCCCAGCAGATGCCAGAGCACCCGGTCGAGCACATAGGTGGCTCCGGCGGCCGAATGGTCCGGCACCATCAGCAGGAGAAGCACCGCCACGGCCCCGTTGCTGCGGCTGCCGCCGCTCAGCTTCCAGTGGCTGCCCAGCACCTGCACCAGCAGGTAGCCGACCCCGATCCAGATCCAGCCCGGTCCAAGCAGCAGCAGCACACAACCGATCACCCCACCGAACAGGGTTCCGACGATCCGCTCCCGCGCCAGCCGTCCCGAAAGCCTCTGGTCGGCCAGGTTGCTGCGGGCCACTCCGTATAGGCAGTACCAGAGATCAAGGCTGGTGGAGCCGTCCCAGCGCATCGTGATCGCTGCGGCGATCAGGGCGGCGATGCCGGTGCGCAGGCTGCTGTGCCACTGCTCGGTGGTCAGCGGGCGGAATCCCATCGCTCAGTCTCCGTGTCCGGCAGGGTCAACGTCACCGGCTGGGTCGGTGTCGGGGAAGCTGCTTCGGTGTCCCGGGGCTGGGGAAGCAGGTCGCGCAGCAGCTGGGCGTAGGTGATGTTCACGGCCACGGTGGCCTCAAGCCGCCCGACCAGGCTGGCGATCAGGCGGTCCTGGGTCAGCGAAAGGGTCACCTCATCGGAAAGGCCGCTCTGATAGCGCAGACGGGCGTCACGGAAGGCCTCAAGGCTGGCTGCCACACCGCGCCGGGACGAGGCCAGCCGGGCAAGGCTGGCCTGGTGGTTGAAGAAGGCCTGCTCCAGCCGCAGGCGGATGTCGTTGCGGGCGGCGGCGAAACGTTGCGCTTCGCCCGCTTCAAGGCTGGCCAGGGCCCGCACGTCGGCAGCGGTGCGACCCCCATCGAACAGAAGCCAGCGAAAGGTGAGCGCCACCAGCCAATCGGTGCTGCCGGTGTTCAGGATCGGGATCACGGTGGTACCGCAGCAGTCGCCGCTGGCGTTCCACTGCTGGGTCTGGGTGGCCATGGCGCCGGCGCCGGCGACCAGGCTCAGGCGCGGCAACAGCTCTGCGGCCCGTGCCTCCTTCTCATGGGCCAGCGCCTCCCGCATCGCCAGCACCGCCTCCAGTTCCGGATTGCCCTGGTAGGCGGCCAGCAGGCTGGACTCCAGGTCGAGGGGCCAGCGGGGCTGCACGGCGATCGGATCGACGGCGGTGGGGGTGATGCTGGGCGGCAGGTTGAGCAGCAGGGCCAGGCGGCGGCGGGCAATCGCCTGATCCGCCCTGGCCTGGATCAGCCGTTCCTCGCTGTCGGCTTCGATCGCCCGGCGGCGCAACAGATCGAGCCGCGGCACCAGCCCCGCCTGCTTGAGGGCGAGCACGTCCGCCAGGATCACCAGGTCGTTGCGCAGGTCGGCATCGCGGATCCGCACCAGCTGGTCGGCCCGTTGCAGCCCGTAGTACGCCTCGCTCACCTCCAGTTGCCTGCGCCGCAGGGCATTGGCATGGGCATGGCGGCTCATCCGCAGCCGCGCCCGGGCGGCCTGAATCGCCGGTTGGCGGGCGAAATCGAGCAGGGCCAGATCCAGCTCCAGGCCACCGGCCAGCGAACGCACCCCCTGGCTCAGCCTGGCGGAGCCGCCACTGGGAACGAAGAAGGGCCCATCGGTGGCCGCACCATCGGCGGCCTGCAGGGCGTTGGCGCTGAAGTTGGGCCCGAAACCCAGCTGGCCATTGCCCTGGGGCACCCCATAGACGCTGACGCTCTGGCCATAGCCAAGCCCCCCCAGGGCAGCGATCCGGGGCCAGTAGGCCCCCAGCCGCGCCTGCAACAGCGCCAGGGCGGCGGCCACCTCCAGTCGGCTGGCCTCCAGGGCCGGGCTCTGGGCCAGGGCGATCGCCACGGCCTGCTCAAGGCTGAGACCCTGATCCTGGCCAGGCCGCAGCTGGGGAGCGCTGGGCAGGGCCAGGGGGGGTGGCGCATCCAGCCGGGTCGACCGGGGCGTGGGGTGCGGCTGGCCCGCCGGGGCAGCGACGGGTGCTTCCGCAGGCAGCAACTGATCAAGCCACTGCAGTTCCTGGTCGAGCTGCTGCCAGGAGCGCTGCAAAGCCCGGGTGCCGGCGGAATTCTCCCCGGCCAGCACGCGGGCCGCCAGGACCAACGGGCCCTGCAACGCCAGGCTGCCGGCGAGCGTGGCGAGGCCCAGGCTGAGGGGCCTGCCGGGTCTGAGCATTGTTTGGCGGCGATGGCCCGATCCGCTCCCCAGGGTCCACGACGGGAGCGGAACCGTCAACCAGCCCAACAGGCAAACACCAATAGCTTGGAGGCCCTGGCCGAAGCGTGATGGGTCTGCTCGTTGACGGCGTCTGGCATACCGACTGGTACGACACGGCCAGCAGCGGTGGGCGGTTCGTGCGCAGCACAGCCCGGTTTCGCGATTGGGTCACCGCCGCTGGCAGGGCAGGCCCGGGCGGCGGCGGTGGGTTCAAGGCCGAAGCCCAGCGCTACCACCTCTACCTCTCCCATGCCTGCCCCTGGGCGCACCGAACAGCAATCATGCGGACGGTCAAGGGGTTGGACGCGCTGCTCTCTCATTCGGTGGTGCACTGGCGGATGGGGGAGCAGGGCTGGACCTTTGCACCAGGCGAAGGGGTGATCGCCGATCCGATCCTCGGAGCCTCGTTCCTGCACCAGATTTATACCCACGCAGAGCCGAATTACAGTGGACGGGTCACGGTTCCAGTGCTCTTTGATCGGCAGTCAATGACGATTGTCAACAACGAATCGTCGGAGATCATTCGCATGCTGAACAGCGCTTTTGATTCCCTTGGCGCCACCGCTGGAGATTACTACCCCACCGAGCTGCGCGAGGGCATCGACGCTATCAACGCGTTGATTTACAGCACAGTCAACAATGGGGTCTACAGGTGTGGATTCGCCACCAGCCAGCAGGCCTACGACGAAGCGATTCTGCCTCTGTTTGAAACCCTCGATGGGCTTGAGCAGCGGCTTGGAAAGCAGCGCTATCTGATGGGTGATCGGATCACAGAGGCTGATTGGCGGCTGTTCACCACTCTGGTTCGTTTTGATGCCGTTTACGTGGGCCATTTCAAATGCAATGTTCGCCGCTTGGTGGATTACGCCAATCTCTGGTGCTATGTGCGTGATCTCTACCAGCACCCTGGGGTGGCCGCGACCGTGAACATGTTGCACATCAAGGGCCATTACTACCAGAGCCATCCCACGATCAACCCAGCGGGGGTGGTGCCCCTTGGACCCGAACTCGATTTTCTTGAGCCCCATGGCCGGGGCTGATCGGCTGGATCCAAACCAGCAGCGGAACAGCCGCAGCAGGCCTTGCTCAGAACAGGAAGCGGTAGCGGCCTTCGCTTTCAGCATCGCCATTGCTGGAGCTGCCCGTACTCACAGCCGGCCAATCGGCTTCCCAGTAGCTGATGCCATTCTGATCAAAGGGCCGGCCACCGATCCGTTCCGTACTGAGGGTGGTTGCGGCCATGGCGGTGATCAGACCGCCGATCTGCATCGGGCCAAGATCGGTTTTAACATCATTTCCGGCCGCTGAGAGCAAACTCGGCAGGCGCACCAGATTCTCCGGCTTTGTCAGCTTGGAGAACAGGGCACTGAGCACCAGTTTCTGGCGATCAATGCGGCCGATGTCGCCGGATTCATCATGGCGCCAACGCAGGAAGCCCTCCAGATCCCTGCCCTTGAGGGTTTGAAGGCCAGGCTGGAGATCAATGTAAAGCCCCTGGCTGTTATCCACGTAGTACATCCGCTTGGGCACCATCACCTCGACACCGCCCAGCACGTCTCCCATCCGGCGGATGGCCCCCAGATTGATCAGAAGGTGATGGCCGATCGGGCGGCCGAGCCGATGGCTCAGCTCTTCCTTGACCGCTTCGGTGCCACCAAAGGCATAGAGGGCATTGGCCTTGATCGGCCCGAACCGGGGTGAATTGATGTAGGTGTCGCGGGGCACCTGGGTGATGGTGGTGTGGCCATTCGCCACCCGAAGGGTGAGCATCACATCGGTGTTGCCGCCGCCGACATCGGAACCGAGGATCAGCAGATCCTGGTCGGTGTTGGCCCAGGCGGTGAAGGGATTGGTGAGTGATCTGGCGTCAATCTTCCAGCCGGAACTGACCAGGCCGGCCAGCGGTGCGGCCAGCAGCAAACCGCCGCTGAGGCCGACCACCATGGCGAAGACAACGGTCCAGGGACCTGATGGGGAGCGCTTGGAACTGAGTCTCAATGTCGCTGCAACTGGTTTAGGTGGTTGGAGGCGGTGAAAGCCAACCGAAAATGCTGCGTCGCGGAAGACTTCATTTGAAAATCCTATTTCATTCTTCCCTGTGCTTCCGTGGCCCCGATCTCAGGCTCCTCCAGGTCCTGATCTGGGGAAACCATGGGCACCGGCACAGCGGTTTCAGAACCAGCCGGGTCCTGGGATTCCAGCGCCGCCCCGGTTCCGGACCAGGATCCGTGCCCGTTCGAGGGCCGGCTCCAGGTCTCTGGAGCTGAACAGTGGAAGCGCCTGGCGTCTCAGCCAGGCTCCCCAATGGAACTCCAGGAATGGCACGGCGGGCTGGGGTCGGATCAGCCCCTCCTGCTTCAGCTTCCACACCAGGCTTCGGTACGGGTCGTCCTGAAGCTCGACCAGGCTGCTGGGCAGGTGCTCTGGTGGGTAGGGACCGCGGCCATCCTGGTCCAGCAGGTAGAGCCAGCCCCGCCGGTTCAGTTCATCGAGGCAATGGGCCTGGCTGGCACCCTTGAGCTCCAGCACAACCGAACAGAACACAGTGGCTTGCGGATCCACCTCAAGCAGGGCCCGCAGGCGGTGGTGCCTGTCGATCATCCAATGCTCTCCGGCACTGCTGATGGCGATCGGCACCGGGCGGTTGCGCAGGTAGCGACGCCGGCTCTGGGGCGACTCAAGCCGGAAATCACTGGTGCGGGCTTCCACTTCCGCCAGGCCAAGACAGAGCTGGGTTGGCTTGAGGCACCACAGAGGCAGCTCAACCAAGTCACCCCGCGAGGTGGGCAACAGCTGATAGGGGCCTGAGTTCAGCGCCATGGGCTGGCACAGCTGTTGCGGAGGAAAGGAAGCCGTTGCTTCTCATCGTGCAACATCCACTGGGAAAGCGGAGGTGTGTGCGCGCTGCTGCCGCCCGGCTGCGGTCATGCCGTGAGGGCTTCGTTGGCCCGCAGACCCGCCTGCACTCTCCAGAGATGGGCATAGACACCCCCATGCCGCAGCAGATCATCGTGGTGGCCGCTTTCGACGATCCTGCCGCTCTCCATCACCACGATCCTGTCGGCATGGCGCACCGTGCTCAGCCGGTGGGCGATCACCAGGGTGGTGCGCTCGGCGGTGATCAGCTCCAGGGAACGCTGGATGGCCGCTTCGGTGTCGTTGTCCACCGCGGCGGTGGCTTCATCGAGAATCAACAGCGGAGGGTCCTTGAGGATGGCCCGGGCCAGGGCGATCCGCTGCCGCTGCCCGCCCGATAACCGCTGGCCGCGTTCCCCCACGATGGTGTCGTAACCGTGGGGCAGGGCTTCGATGAAGCCGGCGGCCTCGGCCAGCCTGGCGGCCCGGGCAATCTCCTCCAGGGTGGCGGCAAAGCTGCCGTAGGCGATGTTCTCCGCCACGCTGCCGTGGAACAGGAACACCTCCTGACTGACCAGGCCGATCGCCCGCCGCAGGTCGTCGAGCCGGAGACTCCGGATCGGCAGGCCATCCAGCAGAATCTCTCCCCGCTCCACCTCGTACAGCCGCAGCAGCAGCTTGACAAGCGTGCTTTTTCCGGAGCCCGTCGCACCGACGATGCCGACGGTGTGACCGGCTGGGATGGTCAGATCAAAGCCCTTGAGCAGATCGTCCCGACCGGAGTAGCCGAAGTCCACGGCCCGGAACTCCAGGCCACCGCGCACCTCTGCCAGGGGAAGGGGACGCTCACCGCTCGGGATGGCCACCGGGGTGGCCATCAGGTCAAGCACCCGGTCGGTGGAGGCCATGGCCCGCTGGTAGTCGTCGAGGGTGCGGCCGAGGGTGGTGAGGGGCCACAGCAGCCGTTGGGTGATGAACACCAGGAAGCTGTAGCTACCGATGGCGATCGCCCCTTGCCAGGCCTGGAGGCCACCGATCACCAGGATGGCCACGAAGGCGAACAGGATCGCGAAGCGGATCAGGGGGATGAAGGCTGCCGACAGACGGATGGCGTGGCGGTTGCTGCTGCGGTAGGCCTCGCTCTGGCGGCCGATCCGCTCCAGTTCCCAGGCCTCGGCGGCATAGCTCTTGATCGTGAGCATGCCGCCCAGGTTGTTCACCAGGCTGCTGTTGAGATCGCTGGCGCGTTCGCGCACCTCGCGGTAGCGGGGCGCCAGCCGCTTCTGGAACAGCAGAGAGCCCCAGAGAATCGCCGGGATCGGCAGGAAGGCCACTCCAGCCACGCCGGGAGAGAGCACCACCATGGCGCCGCCGACCGCCAGCACCGTGGTCACCAGCTGCAGAACCTCGTTGGCGCCGTGGTCGAGGAATCGCTCCAACTGGTTGATGTCGTCGTTAAGGATCGCCAGCAGGCTGCCGCTGCTGCCGGCTTCGAAGAAGGCCATCTCGAGCCGCTGGAGATGGTCGTAGGCGTCGAGGCGAAGCTCGTGCTGCACGGTCTGGGCCAGGTTGCGCCAGAGCAGCCCATAGAGGTATTCGAACAGGGACTCGGCGCTCCAGATCAGGAAGGACAGCACCGCCAGCAGGGCCAGCTGACTGGGAACGCTGCTGAAGCCGAAGGCCGCAAGCCAGGACGACTGCTGCCGCACCACCACATCGACGGCCAGGCCGATCAGCACCGGTGGGGCCAGATCGAAGAGCTTGTTGAGCACCGAGCAGATCGTTGCCAGCCAGACCAGGCGGCGATGGGGCTTCAGCGTGGTCAGCAGGCGGGCCAGGGCGGGATGGGTGGGTGAAGCAGCCATGCAGAAAACGGAGTTCAGGATCGGTTTGGCATGAGCCGTTTTGTCCCAGTCATCGCCGCTAGAACAACAAGGCCTCCAATTGGAGCAGATCCGTTGACACGCTCACGCTCGTTCACAAGGTTCCAGCGCTGGACAGCCAAGCTGCGCCGCCGCCATCTGCGCGCCTCGCTTCCGCCGCAACGTGAGGGAGAGCTGCAACTGCTCCAGCCAGCCGGCAGCCTCCGCCTCCAGAGCTGGAGCCGGGACCTGAGCCTCGACCTGGACGAGTTGGGGGAAGGCCTGAGCTGACAGCCATGCCCCGGCAAGGGACCGGCAGGCCTAGCGCCGCGACTTTGGAAGAAAAACCGGAGAGATCAAAATAGGAGTTGCCGAAAATGGCGCGGTGGGTTCATTGTGCTGAAACCCTAACGTCGCGATTTCAACCCATGGCTTCGCCCGTTGCCTGGAGTCTGGCCTGGAGTGAGAGCGGTGAGCTTGACTTAGCCGATCGTTTCGACCTGCTCCAGACCCTGATCCGCTCAGAAACGCCTGACGTTCAATTCAACCTGATCGCCTCGTTCGAGAGATTGTCCCTGGAAGACGTGTCTTGCCTCTGTGTAGAAGGTTTAACAGGCCAATCGGCCTGAAGCACTGGCCCTTTACATCCTGAAGCGATCCTGGCTGCGCTTGCGGCAGGTGGCCTGGGCCACATCGAGGCCGCTGCCCTGGCTGATCTGGTCGAGAAAACAGGAGCAGGTGTAGGCGCTCATTCCAGGAGGCGCCACCTTGCCCGCAGCCTGGAAGGCCGCACTGAACCCAGCCAGGCAGAGGCGCTCCACCACCAGTTCGTGGGTGCCCTGGGCCAGTCCAGGCTTGCTGCCAGCCAGAAGAACCAGCGGCATCAAGGCAAGGGCCGCCGCCGTGCTGGCCAGGCTGCGGCTTGATCGACTTCGTTGACCTGATTGGCTGGAATCCAGTGCTGGCGGCATGGGTCAATCAGGGAATGGAGAACGTCAGCTGGTGAGGCGGCTGATCTGAAGCTCCTTGTTCATCACCCGAAGCTGCTTCAGCGCCGCGAAGACATCCTCTGGCATTCCCTGGGGGAGATCGATCGTGCTGTGGGTGTCGAAGATCTGGATGCGCCCGATGCTGCGACCGGTGAGACCGGCCTCATTGGCGATGGCGCCAACGATGTTGCCCGGTTTGACGTGGTCGCGCCAGCCGACTTCGATCCGGAAGCGGTCCATGTCGGCATCAGGGCTGGAAGAGCCCTCTTGCCTGGAGAAGCCTTCACGACCCTGACGATCAGGACGGCGACGCTCCCCACGGCGGTCGTCGTCGTCGCGGCTGCGGTCCCGGTCCCGCTGCTGGCTGCTGGAGGGACGCTGCCAGTCTTCGTTGCCATGGACCAGCAGAGGCTTGGTGCCGACGGCCAGCTGCAGGGCGGCCAGGGCAAGCTGCTCCGGGCTGGTTGCGATCTCCCGTCCCACCCGTTGGAGGATTTCACTGAGCAAGGCGAGTTCCTGCTCGGCGGCCCGGGGTTTCTGGACAAGGGTGGTGAGCTCCTGCCGCAGCCGATCCAGCCTGTTCTGGTTGATATCAGCGTTGCTGGGAACGGCCATCGGCTCGATCGGCTTGCCCACCGCCCGCTCCAGACCGGTGAGAAAACGACGTTCCCGTGGGGTCAGGAAAAGGATGGCATCGCCCTGACGGCCGGCCCGGCCGGTGCGCCCGATCCGGTGCACGTAGGCCTCACTGTCGAAGGGGATGTCGTAGTTGATCACCAGGGTGATCCGCTCGACATCAAGGCCGCGGGCCGCCACATCGGTGGCCACAAGCACGTTCACCTGGCCGCTGCGCAGCCGCTCGACAGTGCGCTCACGCTGCGACTGGGGCACATCACCGTTGAGCACAGCCACGTCGTAGCCGTGCTGCTCAAGGGCTTCGGTGACGGCCAGGGTGATGGCTTTGGTGCGAGCGAAGATGATCACGCCTTCGCTGCTCTCTGCTTCCAGCACCCTGGTGAGAGCTTCAAGTTTCTGGGAGCCGTTGACAATCAGATGGCGCTGACGAATCGTGCTGGATTCAGCGCCTTTCTGGCGGATGGTGACTTCGGCGGGGTCCTTGAGGTATTGGCGGGAAAGGCGCCGGATCTCTGCTGGCATGGTGGCTGAGAACAGCACAACCTGGCGCTGTTCGGGAAGCTTCTCGAGCACCCACTCCACATCGTCGATGAAACCCATGCGGAGCATTTCATCGGCTTCGTCAAGGACGAGGCTGCGCAGGCCCGACAGATCAAGTGTTCCCTGGCGCATGTGATCCATCACCCGGCCAGGGGTTCCCACCACAACCTGAACACCCCGGCGCAAACGCACGATCTGATCACGGAAATCGGCACCTCCGTAGATCGGCAGGACCCGCACCTGGGGCATCTTGCTGGCATAGGTGTTGAACGCTTCGGCCACCTGCAGAGCCAGCTCCCGGGTTGGCGTGAGCACCAGCACCTGGGGGGTGCGTTGGCTGGGGTCGAGCCGGGAGAGCAGGGGGAGGGCGAATGCCGCCGTCTTGCCGGTGCCCGTCTGGGCCTGACCGACCAGATCGCGGCCCAGCATCAGCTCTGGAATGGCGGCTTTCTGGATGGGCGAGGGGGTGGTGTAGCCGCAGGCTTCCACCGCTTCAATCAAGGGAGCGCCAAGCCCGAATCCATCGAAGCCACCGGAGCTGATGGCAGCCACTGCCGGGGCCGGCCCGGTGCCGGGGCTGGCGACGACGGCAGGCTGGCCGTCGTTCAGCGCCTCGCTGGAGAGCTCAAGTAGCTCGGTGGTGGAGGCTGAGCCGGATTCAGGCTGGGGGCTGATTTCGGTGGGGCTGGTGTCTGAAGAGCACGCGAAGCTCTCACAAGCGGAAGGCTGGGTCACGGAAGTTGTGGAGGCGTTGGCCTGGGATGTCCTTCAACGCAGGCCGGCAGCGATCCAAATCTCTTGGCCTAATTCAGGCCTGAAGCAAGACTGCCTTGCCCTTTATCAAAGGGTGAAAACAAATTGTATCACTCGCAACCCCGCCTTTTCAACGCTGGGGTCCGTTGAGCCTCATCGGGGCCTGCGTGATCGGGGCCTGGAGAACGTCCGTAGTCGTCCTCCAGTCGCTCAATGTCATCTTCGGCGAGCCACGATCCGAACTGTGCCTCCAGAATCACCAGGGCAGTGCTGCCTGCTGTGGCCCTGTGCACAGCACCCTGGGGGATCAGCAGGCTGGTGCCCTGAACCGCCTCGAAGCGCTCACCCTCACGCTCCAGCCAGCCTCCACCTTCAAGCACCACCCAATGCTCGCTGCGCTGACGATGGCGCTGCAGGCTGAGCCGCTGACCCGCCTCGATCTGCAGCCGCTTCACCTGAAAGAGCGGTCCCCGATCAAGGCATTCGAACCATCCCCAAGGTCGCTCCCAGCGTTTGGGTTCGGGGAGAGGCACCGTTCAGGCGAAGGCGGACGGCTTCCAGGCCTGGGCGCGGGCCAGGCTGATCTCGGCAATCTTGTCGTGGGAGTGGAGCCGCCGTTGGATCTGGTTGCTGCAGGTCTGCCAACTGGGCGGCGTGGCTGAACCGTCGAAGCAGGCCTCGGAGCGATCTTCCAGCATTCGCCCCAGCGTCGCCTCCCCGCCCGTCGGATCCGGCAAGAGGAGGTAGTAGCGGATCATGACGGCGAACGCATTGCGGCCTGTTCAGTCTCCCCCATCAACCCTGCCCGGCGAGCGGCTGAGTGGACCTGGCTGGTGGCCGCATCCCGGAAATCGGTAGCAATGGCGTCATCCCGGGGGCACACCACAGCCAAGGATGCCCTTCTAGACAACTTTTGACCCATGCCCAGTCCACAGCGTCTTGCCGCCTTTCGTTCAATTCAGGAACGTCCGGCAGCGGCAACGGCCCCCAATGCCCCTCTCCAGGAACTGTGGGCCCAGGACGTTTTTGACCTGGCCAAGATGAAGGCAGCCCTCCCCAAGGAGGTTTTCAAGTCAGTTCAGAAAACCATCAAGGAAGGCGGCAAACTCGACGTATCGGTGGCCAATGTGGTCGCCCAGGCGATGAAGGAATGGGCCACCAGCCGTGGCGCCCTTTATTACGCCCACGTCTTCTATCCCCTCACCAACTCCACCGCCGAGAAGCACGACGGCTTCATCTCGGTGCAGGGTGACGGTTCCACTATCACCGAGTTCACCGGCAAGGTGCTGGTGCAGGGTGAACCGGACGGTTCCTCCTTCCCCAACGGCGGCATCCGCTCCACCTTCGAGGCCCGCGGTTACACCGCCTGGGACATCACCAGCCCGGCCTTCCTGATGGAGACCCCCAACGGGGTCACCTTCTGCATCCCCACGGTGTTCATCTCCTGGACCGGGGAAGCCCTCGACAAGAAAACCCCTTTGCTGCGCTCCAATGCAGCCATGAACAGGGAGGCCCAGCGGCTGCTGAAGCTGATCGGTTACACCGATGTGGCTCCGGTCAACTCAAGTTGCGGCGCCGAGCAGGAGTATTTCCTGGTGGACAGTGCCTTCGTGACCCTGCGCCCCGACATCCTGCTGACGGGCCGAACCCTGTTCGGTGCCCCTTCGGCAAAGGGCCAACAGTTCGACGACCACTACTTCGGTGCGATCCCCCAGCGGGTCCAGGTCTTCATGCAGGACGTGGAGCGGCAGATGTACACCCTGGGCATCCCCGCCAAGACCCGCCACAACGAAGTGGCACCCGGTCAGTTTGAGATCGCGCCCTTCTTTGAGGCCGCCAACGTGGCCACCGATCACCAGCAGCTCACGATGACGCTGCTGAAGAACACGGCCCGCAAGCACGGAATGAACTGCCTGTTGCACGAGAAGCCGTTCGAAGGCATCAACGGTTCCGGCAAGCACGTCAACTGGTCGGTGGGCAACGCCACCCAGGGCAACCTGCTCGATCCCGGCAACACCCCCCACGAGAACATGCAGTTCCTGCTGTTCTGTGGCGCCGTGATCCGTGGTGTCCATCTCTATGGCCCCCTGCTGCGGGCCGTGGTGGCCACGGCGGGCAACGACCACCGACTCGGGGCCAATGAGGCTCCTCCGGCGATCATCTCGGTCTATCTCGGCAGCCAGCTCGAAGATGTCTACAAGCAGATCCTTGAAGGTGAAGTGACGGGCTCCGCCTCCGCAGGCCTGATGCAACTTGGTGTGGACACCCTGCCTGAATTCCCCAAGGATCCCGGGGATCGCAACCGCACTTCACCCTTCGCCTTCACCGGCAACCGTTTCGAGTTCCGGGCTGTCGGCTCCAACCAGTCGGTGGCTGGCCCGCTTGTGGCGATGAACACCATCCTCGCCGATTCGCTCCGCTTCGTGGCCGATCAGTTGGAGGCGAAACTCGCGGCAGGTGAAACCCTGCCGAATGCGGCATTTTCTGTGCTCAAGCAGATCATGCAGGAGCACGGGTCGGTTGTGTTCGGCGGCGACGGCTACTCGGAGGCCTGGCATCACATGGCGGTGGAGGAGCGGGGACTAGAGAATCTGCGCACCACCGCCGATGCCCTGTCGGTGTTGCAGCGGGAGGATGTTCGCCAGTTGTTCATCAGCGAAGGGGTGCTCAGCGCCGTCGAACTGGAAAGCCGCTACGAGGTCTACGCCGAGCAGTATGTGCTGGCGATCGAAGTTGAAGCGAAGTTGGCACTTCAGATGGCCCGCACCCAGATTTATCCAGCCGTGATGACCTATCTGGGCCAGCTGTCAAGCTCGCTGCATCATCAGGAGAATCTCGGCCTTCCCCCCGACCGGGCCATGGCGGGCAAGATCGCCAGCCTCAACCAGCAATTGCTGCAGACCTGTACAAAGCTGGATGAAGCCATTGCCAGCCCTCCCCACGGCGACGCCCAGGCCCACATGAACCACTGCGCCCACACCCTGCTGCCCTTGATGGAGACGCTGCGGGAAGCCGTTGATGGCCTCGAAACGCTGGTTGATGAGTCGATCTGGCCCCTGCCCACCTATCAGGAGATGCTGTTCGTTCGTTGATCCGCAACCGGAAGCGGCCGCTCAGCCCGAGGCAGCAAACCTCTCAGGCAGCCAGGAGGTTTGCTCGGGTGTGATCAGCACACACGCCTGCCTGGCTCGGGTCAGCCCCGTGTACAAGGCCCTTCCATCGGCATGGTTGGTGGCAGGCATCACCAGGCAGACCGTGCTGTATTCACTCCCCTGGGCCTTATGGATGGTGAGGGCAAACGCCGGGGCGGCTCCCTCCAACCTGGATGGGTGGATCAGCTTCGGGCTGCCTCCTGCCGATCCGCCTTCGCCCGGGAAGAGAACAGCACCCCCCTGAACCACCACCCCCACCTCTCCGTTCGAGAGATCGGATTCCTGCTGGTTCCTGGTGCAGATCAGTGGCGTACCCGGGGGCCAGCACGAGGGGCCCCGGCTGCTCACGTCTCCGAGCAGGCGCCGATTCAGATCATCCGCCCCCCACGGCCCCCGCCGCAGCGGGGAGAGCACCATGAAAGCCTCCAGTTGCCTTAGCAGCGCCTCCGCGTGGGCGGGATCGATTGCGTTGAACGCTTCCGCCAGGCGGCGCAGGTCCTGCTGCTGAGCGCGCATGCGCTGCTCCAGTTCGAGGGGCAGCCGAAGCGTTGGGCAGCGCAGCCAGCTGAGGTTCTCGCCGGGTGTGAGTCGTTGCAGCCGCTCCAGCGCTGCGGACCGATCCCCCTGGCGCAGCAAGGTGGCGAGCTCGGCGATCGCTCCCTGGTTGCGGTAGGTGCTGCTCAGCTCAACGGCAGCAGCGCCCAGGCTTCTCCAACGCTGCGGGTGATGCAGCTCTGCCAGGATCGCCCCGGCGCCCACTGGGGGCAGCTGGGCCGGGTCCCCCACCAGCAACAGCTGGGCGTTCTGCGGCAGGGCCGCAAGCAGGGCGGTGGCCAGGTTGAGGTCGAGCATCGACACCTCGTCGATAACCAGCAGATCCACGGCAAGGGGATGGTCGCGGTTCCGGCCAAACCTGTCGCCGCGGCTTTCGAGCAGGCGGTGCAGGGTGCTGCAGGGCAGGGCCCGCAAGCTGGTAGCCAGGGGCTCGGGCATGGTGCCGCAACGCTCCTCGATGGCCTGCCGCAGGCGGCTGGCGGCTTTGCCGGTGGGGGCTGCAAGCCGTACACGCAGATGGGGGTTGAGGCTGATCGCCGCCGCCAGCATCGCCACCACGGTGAAGGTTTTGCCGGTGCCCGGCCCACCGCCGAGCAGCACAAGCCGATGCCGCAGCAGGGACTCCACGGCGCGCTGCTGCTGCTGGTCGAGGCCGTGGCGACGGCTCGCCTCCAGCACGGCCTCGTGCGCGGCAGCGGCCGGGATCAGGTCGGCCCGGGGGGCAAGGGCCCGCTCCTGCAGATCGGCCAGCACCGATTCCTGTTGCTCGTGCCAGCGTCGCCAGGCGATGCCGCCAGCCGCCGTGAGCACGAGCGGCGATGGCGGCTCACCTGGCTCATCGAGGGCTGAAGCCAGGCCCGATCGCTGCAGGGCAGTGCGGTGGCCGGTGGGCCAGGCTTCCGTTGAGACGCCAGCGGGCGGGGGCCCCTGCAGGGCCAGCTCCAGTTCTCCCCGTTCCAAGGCGGCGGTGAGAGCACCGATCAGCTCGCTGAGCAGCGGGTCGGGCGCCACGCCGTAGAGCCGGGGCAGGGCTTCGGCCATCGCTTCGGCCAAGGGACCCTGCCATGGCAGGGGGCCTCGACTGACCGGGGGGAGGGCTGTCATCGCTGGCCCTCACGCAGAAGTGCATCGAGGGCCTCAAGCCTGGCCAGGTCGACGGGCTCCACCAGCATGCCGGGAACGGCAGTTTCCGTCGGTGGCGCCGGGGCAAGGGGGCCAGGCACACCGCGCAGGAAGATGTAGACATAGCCCCCGAGGTGCTGGCTGGCCTGGTAGCCCGGCAGCCGCCAGCCGAGATAGCGGTGCAGTGCCACAAGGTAGAGGTGTCCCTGCAGCAGGTAGTGGTTGGTGCGCATCAGCTTCGCCATCGCCTCCTTGCCGTAGTGGCGTGGCCCGCAGGCCAGGGGTTGGCCGGCCTGATCCCGTTCCCCCAGCCAGTTGCTTTTCCAGTCCGCCACCCACCAGCGCTCCTGGCCGCCGCTGTCGGGGGCGGTGAAAACGAGGTCCATCGAACCCGTCAGGAAGCCGCGACTGGCCACGTCCAGGGCAGCAAGCTGATCGGCATAGCTCGATTCGCCTGCCAACGGATGATCCCGGAACACCCTGGCCAGGCCTGAGGCGCGCACCAGCTGACCACCGCCGGCCGCCAGTGGCAAATCGAAACTGATCTCGTTCAGCCGCCGGCCCAGCGGCAGGTCAACCAAGCGGAAGTTACCCAGGGCTCCGCCGATCGGCGTGAACCGCAGCTGATCCAGCCAAGCCAGGACGGAGTCCCGCTCGCCGGCCTCGATGCCGGCCCGGGCAAGTTCGCGCGCCACCAAGGCCGCCACGGGGGGATCCGAGGCGGGAACCTGGTGGTCCACCTGCTCGAGGATGCGGTGGAGGCAGTCGCCGGCGGTGGCGCCGCGGGGGAAGAAGGCCAGGGGGCCGTCCCCTGGCCAGGCTGGGCTGGGCTCCTCCACCAGCGCCGTATCGCTGCTGGCCGCGTCGGTTTCGCGCCCCTCCTCCAGGGCGATCGGCCCGAGGCTGGAGCCCGTCCCATGGGTCCAGCTGGAGTAGCTGCTGCGCCCCCAGCCAAGGCCGAGGCGCCGCCCGGGAACCGGACCGGTGGAGAGCACCCCCTGGGGGGAAGGGGGACGCCAGCGCCCCGCCACAGTTTGCAGCTCGCTTGTGCTGATCAGCTGCAGCCCCGGGATCCCCTCCAGGTCCGCGCGGGCCTGGAGGGGGGCGACTGCGTCGTCGTGCCGGGGCAGGGGCAGGGCTGGGAACAACCAGGGCAACAGCGGATTGAGGGCCTGATCCTTGGCGGGCCCGTAGCAGAGCATGAGCAGTTGCATCGCCCGGGTGGCCGCCACGTAGGCCAGCCGTTCGGCTTCCGCTTCAAGGTCGCGCCTCTCCTGCTCGGCAGCCGCCAGGCCTTCGCCCCAGAGGAGATTGCAGTGCAGATCGAGGCAGGTCTGGCGTTCCCCCGGCGGCGTCCAGCGTCGCCAGAGGGACCTGGCCCCGCCGAGACGTCCTTGGCTGCCCGGCGCCTGCCAGAGATAGGGGCAGATCACCACGGGAAACTCCAGTCCCTTGCTGCGATGCACGGTGACCAGACCGACCGCTGATGGAACGGTGGCGCTGTTCGGTTGGTGCTTGTCCGGCACAGTCGTCGGGGGGTGGTGGCGGCGGCGGCGCAGCCAGTCGGCAGCGGCCGCTGCCCCAAGCCGCTGCTGATGCAACCGCTCCTGAACGAGCTCGGCGCACTGCTGCAGATCCGCCAGCAAGCCACCGCAAAGGGTGATCTCCGCCAGGGTCTCGGCGCTGATCAGCTCACCCAGGGCGGCCAGCAATCCGCGGCTGGCCAGCCCAGCCGAGAGGCTGGCGACCCGATCGGCCAGGGCATCCCAGCTGCCGGGGCTGGCCTCGGCGATCTGCCGGGAACTCCAGCCCAGCAGGGGGGAGGCGGCCAGCAGGCGCCGCCTGCGTCCGCTGCCCGGCTCCGCCAGGGCATCAAGCAGCCGCTGCAGCACCGCCGCCCCTTCGCTCTGGAAGACATCGCCCTTGCTGACCAGCCGACTGGCGATCCCCCGGCTCTCCAGGGCCTGGCGCAGGGCCTCCGCCTGATCGTGGCGGCTGACCAGCAGACAGATGTCCTGGGGAAGGAGTTCGCGGTTCCGCTCGCCATCCATGACCTGGATGCCCCGTTGCAGCAGTTGCAGGACCAGGCCCCCGACCAGCTGGGGCAGCTCACGCTCCAGGTCGCTGCGGCTCGGCAGGGGGGCATCCGCCGTCTCCCCGCCCAGCCAGAGCAGTTGCAGCGGAGAGTCGCCAGGGGGCAGGGCGAGGGTGATTCCGCCCGCTCGCTCGGCCACCACGGCAGGCACCTCCAGGCGGGAGCGCGCCAACCCCTTCGCCATCAGCCGATTGAGGCAGGCCACCAGCTCCGCCGAGGCCCTGTAGTTCTTGCGCAGCACCACCACCCTGGGCGTCAGCTGGCGCACGACCTGGTACGTGGCGAGGTCGCCGCCCCGGAAGCGATAGATCGATTGCTTCGGGTCTCCCACCATGACCAGCAGGTGGTTGGGGCCCTGGCCGGTGGCCGGTGGCCCCAGGAAGGCCTGCCGCAGAATGCGCCACTGCATCGGATCGGTGTCCTGGAATTCATCGATCAGGGCCACACGGAACCGGCTCGCCACGGCGGCGAGCAAGGCGCCATGGGCTGTGCCATCCAGGCCGGGATCCAGGCCCTGCAGCAGATCACCGAAACTCATCCGGCCGCTGCGCCGTCTCCGTTGGGCCAGTTCGCCGCGGGCCCAGTGGGAGAAGTGGAGCAGCATCGCTTCAGTGGGTCCGTCCACCAGGCCCGCCACCGCCTCCAGCAGGGGCCGCTCCGGCAGGGACACGGGTTCTGCTTCCCAGCGGCTGGCCTGCTTGGTGAAGGGGCCGGGATGGAAATAGTCGCTGAGGCCGTTCTGCTCCGCCAGCACGGCGGCATAGGACCCCGCACCATCGCCACCCGCCTGGGCGGCAAGCCAGGCGGAAAGCCTGCTGTGGCGATCATGTCTGGGCTTGAGCGGATACTCCTTGCAGGCTTTGGCGCCGAGCGACTTCCAGTGGGCCGGAGCCGCCTGCAGGGCGGCGTACAGCTGCTCGCCCCGCTCCTGCCAGAGCAGGCCGAAGCGTGTCCAGCGTTGGTGCCAGAGGCTGATCAACTGGGGGGCCAGCGCTTGATCGGCCTGCAGGCCGGCGGGCAGGGGGGGGAGTCCCAGGGCCGGATCCCCCTCCAGCTGGGCCAGCAGGCTGTTGAGCCCCTTCAGGGTCACCCCCTTGTGCTTGAGACCTTCCAGCAGGTGGCAGGGCAAAGGCAACACCTGCTGGTGCCAGTAGTCGTGGCAGATCTGCTCGAGCAGGGTGGATCCATCGGTGTCCAGCTCCACATCGGGGCCGAGCCCGGCCTCCAGGGCGTGACGCTGCAGGGTGCGGCGGCAGAAGCCGTGGATCGTGGTGATGTCGGCGGCATCGAGTTCTTCCAGGGCCAGCAACAAACGGGCCTGCAGCTGGAGGCTGGCCCCGGCGCTCCCTTGCCCGTCGAGCCAGGTCTGCAGGACGGCATCAAGGCCAGTGCTCCCGGCGCCCTGCCCAGCCGCCGCCTGCCGATTCGCCAGTCCCTGCAGGGCCTGCTCCAGGCGCCGACCGATGCGATCCTTGAGTTCGGCAGCTGCCGCTTCGGTGAAGGTCACCACCAGCAGGTCCCGCATCGACAACTGCCTCTCCGCCACCAGCCTCAGCACCAGATGGGCGAGGGCAAAGGTTTTGCCCGTGCCGGCACTGGCTTCCAGCAGCAGCACGCCGCCCTCAAGGCTCACCTGGTTGGCATCGAAATCAACCGGGAGCAGCGCTGCCGAGGCCTCAGGCTCCCTCATGGCCGGGTCCGCAGAGTCAGAAAGGGGCTGTGCAGTTCGATCGCCAGGTCGGTGAAGGGCCCGAAGCTCCCCGCCAGCAGGTCCGTGGTGGGCGTGTCCCGTCCGAAGCAGAGCGCGCTGGCCGGGTCTTCCCGCTCCGGGCGGCTGGCGAAGACGCTGCCTTCCCAGCAGGTGGTCGCCTTGGCAGGACCGCTGCCGGCCTGCGCCCACTCGGCATCGGCGTAGGCCCAGCCGGTGGCAGGCGGCACCGGCCAGCAGCTGGTGCGATAGAGCTGCTGCCACTGCAGCCACTGCTCCAGGATTCTCCCGGCCTCCGGCTCCGTCGGGGGGGTGAGGCTCTCCACCACCGAGAAGGTGTCCTGGTCGCGGGCGATCAGCACGGCGCTGCAGGCCCTCGCGCCACTGGCGGTGGCCAGCAACAGTTGCAACAGCAACTCCAGCCGATGGCCCACCTGGGCCTTGCCGATCTGCACCAGCACAATCGCCTGGTCACGCCACCAGAGCGTTGCCTCCAGGGGCTGGCCGGCAATCCCTGCCGGTCGCCAGTGGTGGGTTTCCAGCCGCGGGCTGCCCAGCCCATCGAGGGACTGCTGCAGGGAGACCCAGCGGCTGTTGAGAGCCTGGGCTTCGAGCATTCCGGCCGCCAGGGGGGGCAGCTGACCCCTGCCCAGGGTGATCCGGGCCCAGTCGGGGGGATGGGTTGCCCCTTCGGCAGGATAGAGGCCCATCACCTGGCGCAGCAGAGCGGCGCGTTGCCGTTCATCGAGCTCGAGGTCCTCAAGGTCCTCGATCGGCTCCGTCCACTCCCGTGACACAAGACCGAGGCCCCGAAGCCAGTGCTCCTGGGGCCTGGTCAGCCAGTGGCGGAGATCGCGGTAGGCCTCCCCCGCTTCCAGCAGCGCGGTGGCCGCCACCGCGTCAGGGTCGAGCGGAACGGGCTGCACAGCGCCACGAAGGGCCAGGGGTGCCGTAGCACCACCACCGCGGTCGGCTGCGGCCCCCTCACTGCAGGGCTGCTCCAGCCGTTGCAGAACCTTGAGAAGCCGCCGATCACAGCTGGCAGGCCGGCGGCCGCCCTGGGCCAGAAAGTTGTGGCGATCAAGGGGACTGGCCGGGTGACTCACCACCAAGGATGCGGCCGCCGCGTCACCCAGCTCCGTCCGCAGCAGTTCCAGCCACTGACGCACCGGCGCTGCCGGTGCAATCGATTCGCCGCTGTGCTCCTGGCGGCTGTTCCAGCAGATCAGCAGGTGATCACGGGCCGAAAGGAGGGCCTCGATCAGGCCGTAGCGGTCCTGATCGGCGGGGCTGGGATCCCCCAGCCGCCGCTGCTGCTCCATCAGATCGAAGCCCGGTCGCGTTCCCTGGCGGGGAAAAGCACCGGCATCGAGGCCCATCAGCACGATCACCCGGTGGGGAATGGCGCGCATGGGCTCAAGGGCGCTGATCGTCAGGGCGCCGCTGCGGTGCCCGAAACGGCCGCTATCGGAGGAGAGTCGTTCCTCCAGAACCGACGCCAGCACCGGAGCTGTGAGCAGGAGTTCACAGGTGGCCGCGCTCTCCTGCCAGCTGGCGATCGCCGCGTGGATGGACAGCAGTTCCCAGGCCCGCTCGCCACCGTCGCCGAAGAGGCGGCTGAGCAACTGCGGCAGCCGCCTGGCCCACTCGGCGGCGCTGTGGGCTCTGGCCAGCTCGGCCAAAACCTGACGCAGGCTGGTCAGCACGTGGATCCAGCGCCCCAGCTGCTCGACCGTTCCCCCCAGCCGGTGCGGTGCGCAGCCGTCCACCGCCACCCCGGGCCGATCGGGCAAGGCCAGGCCGAGCAGCAACCGATCGATCGCCCAGGCCAGGCTGTGGCTGGCCTCCCCTTCCCGTTGGTCGGCAGCCAGCCCCCAGCGGAAGCCGCAGGCTTGCAGGGTGGAGCTGAGGGCTGCGGTTTCGCCGCTTTCCAGCTGGAAATGGTCCTGGAGGGCCGTGTTCTGCAGCAGGGTCTCGAGGGCTGTGGCGGTGAGCCGCTCACCACCGAGCTGCAGCAACTGCAGCAGCGCACTGGTGAGACCCGCCTCCCCCTGCTGGCTGCGGTCGGTGAGTCGCCAGGGGAGCTGCACGCCGGTGGCCTCGCTGTCGCCGAACACGGCGGCCAGCAGGGGGGCGAGCCGGTCCACATCCGGGGTCATCACCAGAATGTGGCGGGGCTCCAGGCTGCTGTCTGCGGCCATCAGCTGCAACAACCGGTCGCGCACGATCTGGACCTGCCGCAGCCGCCCGGGGCAGGGGTGGAACTCCACGGATCGGTCCCCCGGCTGCCAGTGCAGGGTCTGCTGGCCCTCCCCGCCCAGCAGCTGCTCCTGGAGCTGCTCCAACAGCCGGGGACTGCGCCCCTGCAGGCTGGCGGCCGTGGCAGGCAGGAAAAAGAGATCCCGCTCCTCGGTGCTGCCGAGCTGGGCCTCTCCCGTTCCCTCCAGGAGCTGCTGAAACTCGGCACCCAACCGGCCGAACCGCGCCTCAAGGGCCGGAGCCTGCATCACCCATTCGAGCGCAAAGGGCTCGCTGAGGGCCACGGCATCCCTGAGCTCCTGGCGGCGTTGGCTGCAGCGTTGCCAGAGGTCGCGGCAGGGGGTGAGCAGGTAGATGTCGACAGGCAGGGCAACAGAGAGGGCCTGGAGCAACTGGACCTGGAGCGGAGCGCCGCTGCTGAGGCCGAACAGGCGCAGGGATCCAGCCACCCCCTCCAGCCGGGCGGTGCCCCGGCGCAGCCTTTCGATGGCCTCAACCAGGCGGAGGCCGAACGGCTGCACGCCAAGTCGTCCCTGGAGCTGGCGGAAGAGCCTGGGCTGCCAGCGCTGCAGGTCGCCCAGCGGCTGACCCCGGTCGTCGCAGTCGTCGCCGGCAGACCAGGCCGCCAGCATGGCCGGCCGGTACAGGGTGAGATCGTCCAGACTGTCGGCAATGGCACGGCCCAGCTGCCAGAGCGCGGCATCAAGCCGCTGGCCATCGCCGCGATCCTGCAGCCAGCGGTTGAGCAGCAAGGCCTCTGGGGCCTTGGCCAGCTCGGGCAGAAGCTCCAGCACCGGCCAGACCAGATCGCTGGCCCGCCAGGGATCGGCTGCCGCCGCCTCGTCCCCGAGCAGTTGGTTGACGATCTGGCGCAACCGACTGGCTGGGAAGGGGAACCGCAGGTTGGCGGCGATGCCGCCCAGCTCCACGGCCAGCTGTTCCCCCAGCCAGCGGCTGGTGGGCCAGGTGTTGACCACCACCTGGATGGTCTCCCAGGGACTGGGTGGATCAAGGAGGAGCTGCTCGGCCAGCAACCGGGCCAGGAACTCGGCCCGGTTGCTGCGGTAGACCGTCAGCAAGGGCAGGTGGCGAGCAGGGCCCGCTCCAGGAACATCCTGTCGATCGCGGTGCTTGAAAGGGAGCCGGAGCCAGGCACGCTGACCGTGTCACCGGTTTCGGGGCAATAGGCCGTGAGACGCCCTCCGTAGCAGGCTCCCGTATCCACCATCACGATCGCATTGCGGCGGCGCTTGAGGGTCTGCTCAGGGGTGTGGCCGATGATCACATCGCCGAAGCGACCGTCGTAGGCGCGCCAGAAGGGGGCACGAATCCCCAGATCGGGTTTCCAGCTGAGCGGATCGAAGCCGGCGTGGGTTGCCACCCAACCCTGGCCCCAGTAGGCCAGGGGAAGGGAGGCTAGCCGGCAGCGCCACAACCGGCACTGGTCATGACCCAGCTGGCGGTAGGTGTCGGATCCAGCCAGGTCGGGGTTGGCGAACCACGCCCCCTGATTCAAGGCATCCAGCAGCTTCTGCTCGTGGTTGCCGCGCAACCAGACCGCCCGGCCGCTCTGAACCAGGCTCCAGCCCAGTTCCATCGCTTTCTGAATCTGGGGGCCGCGGTTGATCAGGTCGCCGCAGAGGATCAGCCGATCCCCGCTGGGAAGCCTGGCGATCAGTTCTGCAAGGGCTTGGGCACACCCATGGACATCACCGATCACCCAGTGAAGCGGATGGGGCGGTGCAGGCGCCATGGATCGGGCGCGTTGAAGAAGCTTGCGCTCCTGGAGTCTGACCCTTCAGGCGCATTTTGTCAGCTTTGCCGCCTCCGCCGGTGCGCTGGCGCTGGTACCGTCCGCCCTACTTCATCGTGGGCCCATGGATCCAGCCTCCCTCTCCGTGTTTCAGAGGGTCCAACTGCTGGTGAAGGCGCTGAACGGAGCAAAACGCACCAACATGGCCCTGGCGGCCTGCAGCGATGGAGACGCGATGGTGGAAGTGCTGCTCACCGCCTCCGCCCAGCTCGGGCTGCGGCTCAGCCGGAACGACCTGCTCAACACACCGCCGATCCGTGACTGGATCTGGTGGAAGAACAAGGAAGCCCTGTTGACGATTGGCGACAAGCGGCCCCGTCACCAGCAGGACGGCCGGGATGGGCCCGATGCCAAGGCGACCCAAGGTCGGCGCCGCTTCTTCGGCCTGTTCTGAAATCTCTGCAGGAATTCAACGGATTTCAGGGGGGCCACTGGGTGGTCCGCTCTGACACGATGGAAGAAGCAGCGCGTCAGCAACCCAACACCTTGATCCCCACCAATCTCCATTGGCAGTCCAACGGTGAACTCCACCCTGAAGACCTGGAGCGTCTGCGTGAACGGCTCCTGGCGGATCGGGCCCTGGACCGCTGTCAGCAAAGGCACCTGGCCGGTTGGGTGGTCGAGAAGCAGCGCCAGGCGGCCTAGGCGGACGTGGCCAAGTGGTCAGGAATGGCGGTGCTGGGTGCCAGGAAGCTGCCCTTCACCACGAATTCCAGCCGCAGTTTGAGGAAATCGATGAATTTCGGGTCCGTGGACACCACGGCAGCGGCCGGCTGGGGGATCGTGTCAGCAACAGGCTGCAGCTCGGCGGAGCGCAGGAAGGCAGGGGAGCGAACCAGCCAGAAGTCGATCGCCTTGTTCCCCTCTGCGTAATTCCGCACCCGCTCCCGCAGCACTTCCTCGAGCGGCTCCTCCACGGTGAGGAAGGTCTCGCTGGCAGCCACGAAGAAATAGGTGATGGGGGAAGAGGTGCTCATGGGCTGATACCACCGAACAGAGGGTCGTGGCGAGGATTCTGAACCAGGGCCTTCATCTGCCGCACCGCCTCCTGCAGGCCCACCGCCAGGGCCCTGGCTACGATGGTGTGACCGATGTTCAGCTCCTCGATCGCCTCGATCGCGGCAACTGGCTCCACGTTCTGATAAGTGAGCCCATGGCCGGCGTTGACCCGCAGGCCCAGCTGGCTGGCCAGGGCCGTTGCCTCGGTGAGCCGGGCCAGTTCACGGATCTGGTTGGCCCAGTGCGCCTCGGCATAGGCCCCGGTGTGGAGCTCCACCCAACGGGCGCCGCACAGCCGGCTGGCCTCAAGCTGGAGAGGCTCCGGGTCCACGAACAGGCTGACGGGAATGCCCGCCTGCTGCAACCGCTCCACCAGGCCCCCCAGGGCTGGACGCTGGAGCACCACATCCAGCCCCCCCTCGGTGGTCACTTCCTGGCGCTGCTCCGGCACCAGGGTGACCATGTCGGGTTTGATCCGCAGGGCGATCGCCTCCATCTCGGCGGTCGCGGCCATCTCCAGATTGAGTCGGCTGCGCACCGTGGCCCTGAGCAGCTCCAGATCCCGGAGCTGGATATGGCGACGGTCTTCGCGCAGATGCACGGTGATGCCATCGGCCCCGCCAAGTTCGGCAAGCATGGCCAGACCGACGGGATCGGGTTCCACGGCACGGCGAGCCTGCCGCACCTGGGCGATGTGGTCGATGTTCACGCCAAGGCTGGCCATGGCAGAAGCAAGACAAGTAGCTTGATCCTATGGATCGCCTCCCGACCGCAGCGGCAACTGCCCGTCGGGATGATCGGCGCGGGGCCTGTCCCCCTAGCTTGCCGACAGTTCGGCGACGGCAGGTGGCAGCACATTCGGGGCAGGAGATCAGCCCCGCAACAGGCCCAGGGTCCATCCTCCCCACCGCATCGAGCGCGGTTGAGCACGCCCTGATCCGTCGGGAGCGGCGGATCTGCTTCGGGGTCAGCCCCGTCCTGGCTCCAGTGGCGATGGCGGCCACCCAGGATCTGGCCCTGCCGCTGCAGTTCAGACAGGTCGAGGTGCTGGGCTCCGAGCACCTGCCGCTCCATGGCGCGGTGCTGCTCGCCCCCACCCACAGGGCCCGCTGGGACGCCCTGATGCTCACCCTCGCCGCCGGGCGTCGCGTCAGCCGCCGGGATTGCCGATTCATGGTCACCCAGACGGAAATGAAGGGCCTTCAGGGCTGGTTTCTGCACCGCCTGGGCTGCTTTCCCGTTGACCAGGGCAGGCCTGGCACCACCACCCTCCGCTATGCCGTGGATCTCCTGGCGGCAGGCCAGCAGCTCGTCGTTTTTCCGGAGGGTCAGATCCGCCGCCAGGACGGACCGATCCGGTTGCACCAGGGCCTGGCCCGGCTGGCCGTGCTGGCCGCCAGCCAGGGGGTGGTTGTCCAGGTGGTTCCAGTGGGGATCGGCTACGAACAGGACCGCCCTCGCTTCCGCAGTCGGGCTGCCCTCTGCTTCGGTTCCGTTCTGGGGGTGGAGGGCCGGGGACGCGTGGCTGTGAGGGATCTCAATGAACGGCTGGCCATGGCCATGCAATCAGCCGAAGAAGCGGCCCGCCGGGCCGTGGGGAGGCCGATCGGTGCCCCTTAGAGTTGATTTGAACCTTCGATTCTTCAACGTGCGCTGGCACCCTGTCGCCCTCGGGCTTGCTCTGGCGGCAACCTCGGCCCCCATGGTGGTCATCCCGTGGGCCTCGGCACAGACCGAACCCCAGAAGCTGCTCGAGGGCTCCAGCGTCGGCTTCAACCTGACCTCGGTCAACGCCCTGCTGGTCCGTGGCGACGCTGCCGTCGCCCGCGGCGACCTGGCAGCGGCCCGCAAGGACTATGACCTTGCCCGCGATGCCAGCTTGCGCCTGCTTGGCTTCTATCGCGACCTGAGTGGGTCCTTCCGGGGTCTCGATGCCCGCATCCCCAGGGAAATGGACCAGAAAGGTCGGGAGTCACTCGAAGCACTGGCCCAGGCCAACCTTCGGCTAGCAGCGCTGCTGCGCCGTCAGAACCAACCGGAAGTGGCGGTGCCCCTGCTGGTGGAAGTGATCAAGATCATGACCCCGGCGCGGGAGGAAGGACGCCGGGCTTACCAGACCCTCGTTGAGATAGGCTTCGCCACCACCCCTTACACCGCTGGCGAACCCGCCCCCACCAGCCCAGCCAGCAAGTGATCCGCTGATCCGTTCGTTCTCTCTGACAATCGGAGCAACCAGCCATATTCAGATTCAGACAGGCACGGTGCTTCAGCTTCTAGATTCATCTCCTGTGAACCCTGACATCAGCATGGTGCAACCGGAGCAAGTCAGAGCAGCGATCTGGAGCAGCCTGCCGGATGCCGAGGTCGAGGTGGACGATCTGACAGGCGGGGGAGATCATCTTCAGGTGAAGGTGATCTCTGCAGCCTTTGCCGGTCTGTCGCGCATCAAGCAGCACCAGCTGGTCTATGGAGCCCTGCGCAGTGAACTGGCCAGCGAGGCCATCCATGCCCTGGCCCTGCAGACATCCTCTCCAGGCTGACAGCAACCCCTTTTCAGCCCATCCTTCTTCAACCCCCTACAACACAGATCCCATGGATGCCACTGTTGAGCAACGCATCAAGGCCCTCGTCACCAGCGCTCCTGTGCTGGTGTTCATGAAGGGCAACAAGTTGATGCCCCAGTGTGGTTTCTCAAACAATGTGGTTCAGATCCTCAACACCCTGGGGGTGCCATTCGAAACCTTCGATGTACTCTCTGATCCCGAGATTCGCAACGGCATTAAGGAGTACTCCGACTGGCCCACCATCCCTCAGGTTTACCTGAATGGGGAGTTCATCGGCGGCTCCGACATTCTCATCGAGTTGTACAACTCCGGCGAGCTTCGCGAAACCCTCGCCGTGGCGCTTGCCTCCTGAGGCCCTGCCTGACTCAGTGATGGCCTGCCTGGTAGAGGGTGGAGAGATCTCCCCCCGGCCCGATGAAGCCGGATGGATCCAGGATCCAGCGGTCAATCAGCTCTTCCAATCGTCTCTGCGACTGGGAATCCAATACCGCCGTGCGCCGCAGGGCGTGGAGGTAACCGTCGGTATAGAGGCGCAGCTCTGATGGGCTGTGGTAGCGACTCACCAAATCCTGGCAGGCATCGCAGAGCGACTGGAAGTGTCGAATGGCCTCAGGGTTCTGCAGCGCGGTCATGGTGAGGCGTTCGGCCGGGGGGACTGAAACAAGGCTGGCAACGACCCGCTGGCCGCCACCCGAATGGCGAGTAGTTTAGGGATTCCCTAGGGATCCAATGTGGAGCTGAGGCCCAGCCAGAACTCTGAACCTCCCCTCCAGCCTGAAGGGCAAGGAGCGGCAGAACGGCGGAGTTCCGCTTCACCACTGAAGCGAATCCTTGTGGTGGATCCCCACCCCACACTTCGTACGGTGCTGGCCCAGCGCCTCAGGCAGGATGGCCATCTGGCGGCAGCCGTGGCGTCGGCCACCGAGGCGCTCCAGCTCTGTGAAGACCAGATGCCGGACCTGCTGGTAAGCGCCGAGTTGCTGGAGGAGAGCTCCGCCCTGCGCCTGGCGGCCCACCTGCGCTGCCCGGTGATGGTGCTCACCGCCCGCAGCGGCGCCGATGCGGTGGTGGCCATGCTGGATGCCGGCGCCGATGACGTGCTGCGCAAGCCCTTCGGGCTTGAGGAGCTGGCAGCCCGCTGCCGCAGCCTGTTGCGGCGAAGCGGCAGCGGGCTCCAGGAACGGGTCTGTGTCGGCCCCCTTGAGGTGCACCTGCTGCTTCGCCAGGTGATGTTGCGTGATCAGCCTGTGGAGCTGAGCCCTCGGGAGTTCGCCTTGCTGTGCGCCCTGCTGATGCCTCCGGGCATGGTCCGAAGCCGTCAGGAGTTGCTGCGAATGGCCTGGCCGCCGTTCAGTGGGGGACCACGCTCGGTGGATACCCAGGTGCTCACCCTGCGGCGCAAGCTTGAACTGGCTGGGCTCGGAGAGGGAGGCGGGATCGAAACAGTGCGTCAGCAGGGATACCGCTTCAGCCTGGAAACCCTGCCTGAGGCCAGTGATTCCCAGCCTGGCAACCTCTCACTCCGTCAGGTGGCCAGCGCCAACTGATCAGCTGATCAGCAGCAGCTGGGCCCTGGCGACCACGGCCGCTTCCCCCGCCAGGAGCAGCAGGCTGAGGCCCGCAAGGGTCCAGTAGGTCCAGAGGGGGGTGATTCTGCCGATCCCCTTGGTATCCACTCCACTGGCTTGCTGAAAACGCTGCAGAAAATCGCTGAAGCGCTCCAAACGCTGAGGCAGCAGAACATGCTTCCCCTGCATGCAGCGAACGTAGTAGACGGTGCCACCCTGGCTGGTGGTGATCGGGACCAGGCTGGTGATTTCGCTCCAGCTCAGCCGCCAGCCCCGGCGGATCAGCCAGGAACACCATCGGGGATGGCCGACAGCGATGCCATTGGGCCCGAGCACAACCTGTTCGCTGAGCATGGCGGCAATCAGAATCAGACCCACAGCCAGGGCCCCCCACATCCAGATGCTCAGCTCCGGCGGGGCCAGCATCGGGAGCGGCAGCACCAGTGCCAGGTAAAGGCCCACCAGGGTGAAGCGGATCAATGGGGAGATCGGGTAATGCGCGCTGGATGGGGCGTGTTGGCGGGAACCGGCTTCAGCCATCAGCCAAGGTGACAGGCCCACCGGAGCGCCCGAAGGTCTGCCGCTCCTGGCCACGCCAGAATTCCCCCATGCGCATCAGATCGGCGTGGGCGTCCTGGATCCGCAGGAGGTACTCGTCAGAGGTCATGGAGGCTTTCTCCTCGTTGAGCTTGCTGAGCCGCAACTGCATCAACAGCCAGGGTTTCGTGAGGGCTCCCCTCTCCTCGAGGTAGCGGGCCAGGTCTTCTGAACTGGGCCTGTCTGCCTGTCCCATCGAAAAATGTTTCGAACTGTTTCAATCGTATCGATCATCCGGCCTGATTTGTGGGCAGGCCCCTTCGGATTTCCGCTGATCTGATCAGTCCGGCAGTGCCCAGGGGTTGAGCCCCAGGTCGGCGCCCACCCGGTGGGCGCAGGCGAAGCCGCTGAAGGCCACGGCGTTCAGCCCCTGGCCGGGGAAGCAGGAATCCCCCACGCAATAGAGCCCCGGAATGCCGGTGCGGTTGAACGGCATCGGCAGCAGACCCGGCAGCCGCAGTGCCGGAATCGGGCCGTAGCTGCCCTGGTGCCGGCCGAGGAAGCGGCGGTGGCTGCGGGGCGTGCCCACTTCCCGATGGGTGATGGCCGCGCCAAGGCCCGGCAGGAAGGATTCCAGCCGGCGGATGAGGCGATCGGTGGCGGCCTGTTTGGCCTGCGCATAGGCCGTGGGCTCCAGCCCTTTCCAGGTGTCGATCGCCGAGGGGGTGAAAGCGTGCACGATGTGGCGGCCAGGCGGCGCCAGGGCCGGATCCAGCAGGGTGGGAATCGAGACGAACACCGTGCCCTGCTCCGCCTCCATCTCCTCCCAGCGCTCCAGCAGCAGGTGGTGGCAATGGCTGCCAGCCGGAATCAGCTCCGTCTTCACGCCGAGGTGAAGCGAGAGGAACGACGCCGAGGGTTTGTAGCGCCGCTGCCAGGTGGTTTCCGCCGCTGGGGTGTGGGCGGGGTCAACCAGGCTGCCGAAGGTGTCCCAGCGGGTGGCATTGGAGATCACCCGCCGGGCGCGAATCGTTTCACCGCCGGCCAGCTCCACCCCCACCGCCTGGCCGCGCTCCAGCACCACCTTGGTGACCCTGCTGCGGTAGCGGATGGCGCCGCCGTGGCGCTCCAGCCCGCGCACCAGGTGCGCTGCGATCGTGCCGACACCACCGCGCGGGTAGTTGATCCCGCCGGCATGGCGATCGGAGAAGACCATGCCGGCGTTGATCATCGGCGTGCGATCGGCCGGCATCACCGACCAGCAGAAGCACTCCATGTCGATGAACTTGAGCAGGGCCGGATCGCTGATGTGGCGCCGCGCCACATCGCCCACGTTGACCGGCAGCCAGCGGGCCAGGCCCAGGCAGGCCAGGGGCGCTCTGAAGAACACCTTGGCCAGATAGGCCGGATCCTCCAGGGAGAGCAGCGGCATGGCATCGAGGCAGCGGAACACCTGCCAGCAGGTGTCGTAGAAGGCGCGGATGCCGGTGGCTTCGTGCGGAAACAGGGCCGTGAGCCGGGCGATGAAGCTGTCGTAGTCGCGATCGACGGCCACGTTGAGACCGCCGGGCAGGTGGTATTCGAGCTGGGCAGGATCGGGGATGGTGTCCTGCCGTTCGCCCACATCGGCCAGAGCGCGGGTCAGCAGGTTGGTGTGCCCCTTCTCGCCGAAGCCGAAGATCATCGAAGCGCCCACATCAAAGGTGTAGCCCTCACGCCTGAAGCTGCCGCCCGAACCGCCCGGGATGAGGTAGCGCTCCAGCACCAGCACCGTTGCCCCCTTGGCCGCCAGCTGGCTGGCCGTCACCAGCCCGCCGATGCCGGAGCCGATCACCACCGCATCCAAGGCCTCGCCGACCGCCACCGGGGAGGTGTTGACGCTCGTCTGCTGCACGGGGATGTTGCCGGTGCGCCGAGGCTAGGCAAGCGCCTGGTCGCCCCCGGGGGTGGCGACCAGGGGTGCCGCGCTGGGCGCTGCGGACGGCGCCGCGAAGGGGGCGAGATCCGCCAGGGCGCGGTCGCGGTAGGCGCCGTAGCGGCGGCGTTTGTCGCGGATGCGCTCCGGCAGCTCCGGCATCAGGCCGAAGTTCGGCGGCATCGGCTGGAAGCGCTCGCTGGGCGTGGTAGCAATGAAGTGCGTGAGGGCGCCGGCCATGGTGGTGGCGGGCAGGCAGATCGGTTGCTGGCCCAGGGCCAGCCGGGCGGCGTTGGTGCCGGCGAGCCAGCCGCCGGCCACTGCCGCCGCATAGCCCTCGGTACCGGTGATCTGCCCGGCCGCCAGCAGCCTGGGGCGCTGGCGGAACTGCAGGGTGGCATCGAGCAGCTGGGGCGCTTCCAGGAAGGTGTTGCGGTGCATCACGCCGAAGCGCACGAAGCTGGCGTTCTCGAGGCCAGGGATCAGGCGCAGCACCCGCTTCTGCTCGCCCCACTTGAGGTTGGTCTGAAAGCCCACCAGGTTCCAGAGCTGGCCGTCGCGGTCTTCCTGACGCAGCTGCACCACCGCGTAGGCCCGCCGGGCACGGCGCACATCGGCGTCGTAGAGGTCGCCCCAGCGGGGATCCCACAGGCCGATCGGCTTGAGCGGCCCGTAGCGCATGGTGTCTTCGCCGCGGCGGGCCAGCTCCTCGATCGGCAGGCAGCCTTCGAAGAACGTGGCGCTTTCCTGCTCGAAATCCTTCAGTTCGGCCTGCTCGGCGTTCAGCAGCGCCTCGCGGAAGGCGAGGTACTGCTCCCGGTTCATCGGGCAGTTGATGTAGTCGGCGTCGCCCTTGTCGTAGCGGCTGGCGCGGAAGGCCACCTCCATGTCGATGCCATCGCCCTCCACGATCGGGCTGGCGGCATCGAAGAAGTGGCAGGAGGCGCGCCCGGTGAAGCGCAGCAGATCCTCTGCCAGCGGTTCACTGGTGAGCGGACCGGTGGCCAGAACGGCGATCTCCCCGGGAGGCGGCAGCACCAGCTGCTCGCTGCGCTCCAGGGTGATCAGTGGATGGGCTTCCAGCGCTGAGGTGAGTGCGCCGCCGAAGCGGCCGCGGTCGACCGCAAGGGCACCACCGGCGGGCACGGCATGGGCATCGGCGGTGCCGATCACCAGGGAACCCAGCTGGCGCAACTCCTGCTGCAGCAGGCCCGCAGCCCGGTCGGCTGAAAGGGCGCCGAAGCTGTTGCTGCACACCAGCTCGCCGCATTCGGCGCTGTGGTGGGCCGGCGAGAGCCGCACAGGGCGCATTTCCACAACCCGCACGGGGACTCCCGCCCGGGCGATCTGCCAGGCCGCTTCAGTGCCGGCCAGGCCGGCACCGATCACCCAGACCATCAGGCGCGGGAACGCTTGAGCATGAGTTGCAGCTGGCCGACAGCCGCACGGCCGATGTTGAACACGGCCCAGCCCACGGCCAGCAGGATCGGGGTAGCAACCAGCAGGAGCCGAGCGTCCATCGAAACCATTTCAGCGTTGAACGATCTTACGGAGTGGCGCGACCCGCTCCGTTGCCGTTGCCCTGGGTTGATCGAAATCGCAGCAATCGACCCAGCCGGAGCGTGCCGGAGCTTCAGTTCTCGAAACCGGTTTGCGCACTGCGGCCGGCATGGGCCGCAGCCAGGGTGCGGTAGCGACGGGCATGGTGCCGTTGCCCCTCCACCTCCGCCGCACTGAGCTCGCGGCGGGGCCTGGCGGGCACCCCAGCAACGAGGGTGCGCGGTGCCACGTCGCTCGTGACCACGGCGCCGGCCGCCACCAGGGCACCCTCCCCCACCGTCACGCCGTTGAGCACCACGGCACCGATGCCGATCAGACAGCCATCTTCGAGCACGGCCCCATGCACCACGGCCCGGTGGCCGATCGTGACCTCGGTGCCGATCAACACCGGCTGGTCTGGATCGCCGTGCAGCACAGCGCCGTCCTGCACGTTGCTGTCCTGGCCCACCACGATCGCGCAGAGATCGCCACGGGCCACGGCCATCGGCCAGAGGCTGGATCCGGCCGCCAGGGTCACAGCTCCAACCACCACAGCGCTGGGAGCCACCCAGGCCTCGGGGTGGATGTGGGGCTCAGGCCAGGGAGAACGGGACGCTGCCACGGCAGGACTGATCGGCGACTGGCGCCATTCTCGGCGGGGCCATCAGCCAGAGAGAAGCTGGCAGATTGCTGGATCGCCAGGCAGATCGGGAAGGACAAGCGGCTTGGAGGGCCTCAAGCGGGAGGCACAACAGTCGAGGAGACGCTGGTCTCCCTTGAAACTCGGCCTGGCAAAGTCTCGATACTCAGTCCTCCGGGTCATGCAAGACAACGCCTGCTCCAAGAACCAGACTTCAACTGACCAATAAGGATCAGTAGGGAGTGATGGCGGACAAGCCTCCGTTCGCGGTCACCCGGCTGATTCGTCAAGGAGCGTCCCTGTTTTTGTGTCCCTACTCAGCGCCGAATTGCCGGCACAGATCGTCCATCTGGCCCAGTACCAGATCTGGAGCGGGCCGGAGAACACTCAGCACACCGCATGCCGGCAGCATCCTAAGCCAAGCCGAGGAATGAAGACGAAAAATCGCAGTCTTGATGGTCTATCCAACCATCAGAAGTGTCAACGGTGAGAATTGCCCTTCCTTCCTGAAGTCCCCTGGCTCTGTAGCTTACTGAGCAAGCCAGCTCTGCTCTGAATTCAGAATTTTCTCCCGGCGTGGCATGGGCAGGTTCAGAAAGTCTGGATAGCTATACATGCAGCTGGCTATAACGGATGCCGTACACTTCATCCGCCCATCCAAGGCAGCCTTCGTGGCGAAGCATTCGATTCAAGCCTATATCGAGGATGTCCCCCACTGGGATGATGGTTCACCCCTCGCGGGCCCGCCGCTGTCGGGAATGCAGTGGCTGGTGTGGAGTCTGGCCACCGCAGGCAAGTTCTTCGAGGGCATGATCGTGTTCATGCAAGGCGTGGGTTTGCCTCTGATCACCCGGGAGTTTGGGCTCTCGGATCTGGACAAGGGGCTCGTGACCGCCGCCACGCTGGCCGGGATCCTGTTCGGCGCCCTGCTGCTCGGTGGGCTGGCCGATCGCCTGGGGCGCAAACCTGTCTTCATCGGTGAGATGGTGCTGTTGCTGGTCGCCCTGGCGGTTGCCGCCACATCCCCGAACAAGTCGGTGCTGATCGGCAGTCTGTTCGTCATCGGTCTGGCACTGGGGGCCGATTACCCCACAGCACACCTGGTGATCTCCGAAAGCATTCCTTCAGCCATCCGCGGCAGGTTGGTGCTTGGTGCCTTCAGCTTCCAGGCGATCGGAGCTGTGCTGGGCACCGCTATCGCCTCCGTTGTGCTCGGATCAAGTGCCTCTCTTGATTCCTGGCGGATCTTCTTCCTTGTCCCCATCCTGCCTGTGGCGGCAGTGATCTGGGGACGCCTGTTCCTGCCAGAGAGCAGCCACTGGCTCTACAGCAGAGGCTTCCCTGAGAAGGCAGAAAAGCAGCTCCGCAAACTGCTCAACCGGCAGAATCTAAGCCTCGCCAAAGTGGACCGGCTCAAGGACATTCACGGGGATCAGCGCAGCAATCAACTGGTCAAACTCTTCCGCGACAAGTATCTGCGATCAACAATTCTTGCTTCAATTCCCTGGTTTCTCCAGGATCTCTCCACCTACGGCATCGGTATATTCACACCAGTCATCATCACCATTGCCTTCGGTGCGAAGGTTCATGAGAACACGGTGGCAGCACTGATTCAGAACGATGTGATCGCCGCACGGGGAACTGCACTGATCGATGTGGGCTTCCTGGTAGGGATCGCTGTGGCGATCGTGCTCGCGGATCGCTGGGGCCGCATCCCCCTGCAGGTGATCGGGTTCATCGGCTGTGCCGTCGGTCTAGCCTTGGCCGGGCTTGGTGGCAGCGGATCCACCACCAACCTGCCCCTGATTGTGGCCGGCTTCACGCTTTTCCAGTTCATGACGAACTTTGGCCCCAACGCCACCACCTATCTGCTGGCCGGTGAACTCTTTCCCACCAGGATTCGTGGGCTCGGGGCAGGGTTTGCAGCCGCCTGCGGAAAAGTTGGTGCCGTGCTGACGGCGTTTTTCTTCCCCACGCTCCTGAGGATCTGGGGCACCGAGAAGGTGCTGATGGTCCTGATGGTTACGTCTTTACTAGGGGCGGTGATCACCTGGCACTACCGCATCGAAACCAAAGGCCGTGACATGGAAACCATCTGAATCAACATTCCGCCTCCCAGCAGCCTGGAATGCAACACATTCCCGTTGCTCATTCCCGTTGCACAGAACCGTTGCGTCGATGCTGGGCGCAGATCCGTTGAAAAGAAGCAGCGGCGGATCGGCTTCAGGCCGGTTCCTCAAGAGACAAGCCCCACCCGGACAGCAACTCAGTCATCGGCAAAGCCCTGCCCGATCAGTCGGAGCCCCTGCCTCTCGATCCGATCTCCTGCTCCCGGATGGGTCGCTGCTGGGCCCCTATGCCCTTTGCCACCGCCAGGGGGGCAGAGGCCGCCTTCCCTGGTCCAGATCAAACCCAGCACCGATCGCTCCCAGACTCGCCTCTGTTGCGGGACAAGCCGAGCCCAGCGGTGGCTCAGCTCCTGTGATACGTTCGCTGCTGGCCCAAATGGGCGGGTCGCTAGCTCAGCGGTAGAGCACTCGGCTTTTAACCGATTGGTCCTGAGTTCGAATCTCAGGCGACCCATACCTTGCGATCCACTGGGACTTCAACTCCCATTCCCGTCCGGGAGGGGAGTTCCCTTTGCTCAACTGATCAGGCTTGAACCTGAGGCAATCCATCTGAGCCAAGCGAATCCAACCCGTGGAATTGGCTTCTGTCGCGAGGGCAACGACGGAAGGGCTCGCCCACTCGAAGGCATCTCTACAAGCGGATAGCTGCGCTCTGGGGCCAAGCCACGAGTTGCAGAAGCCTTTCAACGTGAGCGAGTGTGGCTCTCCTCAGCCGCGGCAACTCATCCCTGCATGCAGCCCTTGCCTCATGGAACAGGCTGGAACCAGAGAAAGCTGGGGCGGACCGCTCTGGGAATGCCTTCTGTGAAGGGCCGTTGCCAAGCACCGTTACATAACGCAACAGCATGCTAGGTTCAAGGAGACAAACCGCTTCGGCGGTGATTCGGGCTTCGGCCCGGACCATGTCTTCCTTATCCGCTCCTACCGGGGCACCATCTCTCGTCCTCATGACCTCAACTCTTCAGCAGCGCCAAGGCGCTTCTGCCTGGAGTCAGTTCTGCGAGTGGGTCACCTCCACCAACAACCGCCTCTACGTCGGTTGGTTCGGTGTGCTGATGATCCC